>JACCEC011354092.1_pt1 | contig 35289 bp, 40 predicted proteins | sample 7450121 | NCBI WGS metagenome assembly JACCEC01 (sample SAMN15323455, study PRJNA562643) | freshwater metagenome | isolation source: river surface water | place: USA:Blue River Watershed | collected 2017-08-18 | reverse complement strand
GACCAGGTCGCCATCATCGCCGCGCGCAGGTCACTGCTGTTTTGCGTCAGGCTGCCGATGGCGCGCAGGCTCGCGGCCAGCGCGGTACCGACGATCACCAGCGCGACCAGCACCTCGAGCAGGGTAAAGCCCGCCGGCGCTGCGCAGCTTGGTGATCGCGACGCCATCTCACTCGACCCGGAAATTGCCGATGCCGTCAGCGCGTATCGTCGCGCTGTCGCCGCCGGACGACAGCGTCAGCGCGAATGCCTTGTCGACCGGCTCGCGGCCAAACACGATGCGCAGCGGCAGCCGGCCGCCTGCGGACGGTTGAAGTTGCAACGTCAGCGGCGCACGCCGGTAGGCGCGCTCGCGCAATTGCTCGTCGCCGCCCAGCGCGCTCCACTGGCTGCCACGACGAATCAGGAAGCGATAACGATAGTCGTCGGCCTCGAACGCGACCGGCTGGTTGCGCACGATCGCTTCGTCGCGCGCAAGCTGCAGCAACAGCGCGATCCGCTGCGCCTCGTTCTGCAGCACCTGCCGGTCGCCCGGCGCCGCATTCAGCGCGACTGCGCCGAGCATGATGCCGACGATCACCAGCACCACCAGCAATTCGAGCAGCGTGAAACCGCGCTGCCGCCGGCAGGGAGGACGCCGTTCATTCCCATGAACCGATGTCCGCATCATTGCCCGTGCCGCCGGGCTTGCCGTCAGCGCCATACGAAAAAAGGTCGATTTCGCCATGCGTGCCCGGCGACAGATACTGATAGGCATTGCCCCAGGGATCGCGATTGAGGCGGTCGAGGTAGCCGCCGGTCTTCCAGTTGGGTGGTACCGGCGCCATCGCCGGCCGCGTGACCAGTGCCTGCAGGCCCTGCTCGGTGGTCGGATAACGCTGGTTGTCGAGCCGGTACAACTTCAGCGCCTGCATCAGTGTCGCGATGTCCTGCCGCGCAGCAAGGATGCGCGCATCATCGGTGCGGCCCATCAGCCGCGGCACCACCAGTGCTGCAAGCACGCCCATGATCACGACGACCACCATGATCTCGATCAGCGTGAAGCCGCGCATACGTACAGCCGAACCGTGAAATGCCTGCCGCATAGATCCTTTGCCGAACCGTGGAAATCGAAACGCCGGACAACAAGTTTCTGACTGGCGCGTCACCGGAAAGTGCCGCCGCCGGTGTGAAGCGGAAAATGCTTGCGCCGGATTCAGCGATTATTCGGCACACGGAATTTTTGCCCTCGACATGGGTCAAGCAGGGATTCGGTCAGGGGAAATGAATGTCATTGCCGCATGCCAGTTCCGGCGACGTGATCGATGTGGGTCCATTGCGCGAGCGCTTGCCGGACGCGATGTCGACAGCGATCGTGCGCACCGCGCATGTCGAACTGATTCGCAGCGTGCTGCATCGCGGCCGCTCGGTGCCGGAACACAAGATTGACGGTGAACTGACGCTCCAGTGCATTGAGGGCCGGCTGACGGTACAGGCGCACGGACGCGCGATCGCGCTCGGGCCGGGCGAACTGCTGTTCCTCGGCGGCGGCGTGCCGCATTCGATTACCGCGGAAGAAGACAGCTCCGCGCTGCTGACCCTGATCAGGGTGGCGGCGGACTGAACAAAGAAAGGGAAGAAGGGGAAAAGCTTACAGCGACTCGTCGCGCGCCTCGCGCGCCAGCAGCTGCTGTATCGCCTGCTGCGGCGACTCGCCTGCGAACAGCACGCGCGCGACCGCATCGACGATGGGCATCGCCACGCCCAGTCGCTGTGCCAGCGCACCCACCGCCTGCACGCAGCGCACGCCTTCGGCGACGTGACCGAGTTCGGCCACGATGGTGTCGAGCGACTTGCCGGCGGCGACGCCGAGGCCGACCTGGCGGTTGCGCGACAGGTCGCCCGTACAGGTGAGGATCAGGTCACCCATGCCGGTCAGCCCCATGAAGGTCTCGCTGCGGCCGCCGAGGGCAATACCAAGCCGGCTGATTTCGGCCAGCCCACGGGTGATCAGCGCCGCGCGCGCATTCATGCCGAGGCCAAGGCCGTCACCGATACCGGTGGCGATCGCCAGCACGTTCTTCACCGCGCCGCCAACCTCGACGCCGACCAGGTCATCGGTCGAGTAAACGCGGATGTTCGCGCCATGCACCGCCGCCACGACGGCGCGGCGCAGTTCGGCGCTGCGCGAGCCGATCGTCAGCGCGCATGGCAGGCCGCGCGCAGTCTCCTGCGCGAATGAAGGTCCTGACAGCGCACCGACCGGCACCGTCTCGCCCAGCTCCTGCTGCGCGACCTGATGCGGCAGCAGCGCGCTGCCCTGCTCGAAGCCTTTGCACAGCCAGACGACGTTCGGCACGTCCAGCGGGCGCAGCGCATGCAGCATTGGCCGCAGGCCGGCGACCGAGGTCGCGACGATCAGCACGCCGTCGCGCGCATGCGCGACCGCGGCCGGCAAGTCGGACGAAAGTTGCAGTTCGGCGGGAAAAGGCAGGCCGGGCAGGTAGCGGCGATTTTCGCGCCCGGCAGACAGCGCCGCCATCGCGTCGGTATCGCGGCCCCACAGCAGCACCGGCTGGCGCGGCGCCAGCGCGATCGCCAGCGCGGTGCCCCAGGCACCGGCGCCCAGGATGGAAATGTTCATTCGCCCCAGACTTCTTCGGCCTTCAGGAAGCCGACGTCGCCGTCGCGATGGCGCACCTTGATCCAGCCCGAGGCGATCGGGCTGGCCAGTTCGAGCAGCACGCCCCGGGTGACGGAGAAGGCGACCGGCGCGGAATCGGCCGCGCTGCGGCGCGCGTTCGCCTGCGCGACCTCCACCACCAGCATGCGCTTGTCCGACAGCGCCTTGTTCTCGATCCACGCCAGTTCGCCGGCGGCGTCGCGCACGCGGCTCCATTCACCGGTGCTGACGACGATCTCGACCGGCATGCCCGGCGGCGCAACATACAGCTTGCGCGCCTTCGGCGCGGGTGCGTCGTACATCACCGCCGGGCCGGGACCGACCGAGCGGAAATCCAGTGCGTGCGCAGCACCGGCCAGCGCCAGCAGCGCAAGCGGAACGAAGAGGCGCGGCGCACGCATGGCGTCTTATTGCACCTGCTGGGTCGCGGCCTGGGCCATGGCTTCGCGACGCTGGTGATAGAAGACCTCGAAATTGATCTCGGTCAGGTGGATCGGCGGGAAGCCGGCGCGGGTGATGGTGTCCGCGATGTTGGCGCGCAGGTACGGATAAATGATGTTCGGGCAGGCGATGCCGAGCAGCGGCTCCAGCTGGCCTTCGGGGATGTTGCGCGCCTCGAAAATGCCGGCCTGCTTGCCTTCGACCAGGAAGGCGACCTTGTCGCGGATCTTCGCGGTCACGGTGATCGTGACGGTCGCTTCGTAGATGCCCTCAGCCAGATTCTCGCTGCCGATGTCGAGCTGCACCTCGATGCCGGGCGCTTCCTGCTCGAGGAAGATGGCCGGCGAATTCGGCTGCTCCAGCGACATGTCCTTCAGGTAGACGCGCTGGATGTTGAAGACGGGCTGCTGCTCGGGCTGGTTCTGGTCGGACATGAATCGCTTTCTGTTTTGGATGTTGGATCAATCGTGTGACAGTGCAGCCGCGGCCGCGAAGGCCCGGTTCTGCGCAGATGCGACATCGTACATGAGTACGGCGCGCATGGGACAGGGGACAGCAGGCGCGGCCGGACCACGCCGGCCGGCGCCGCGGGGGTCAGGCGCCCTGCAACAGCGGATCGAGCTTGCCTTCGCGGTCGAGCGCGGACAGGTCGTCGAAGCCGCCGACATGCACGTCGCCGATGTAGATCTGCGGCACGGTGCGCCGGCCGGTCTTTTCCATCATCAGCGCGCGCTGCTCGGGCTCGAGGTCGACGCGGATCTTCTCGATCTCGTCGATGCCCTTGGATTTCAGCAGCCGCTCCGCCATGTTGCAGTACGGGCAGACTGCCGTGCTGTACATCCTGACCTTCGCCATCTGTGTTTGCTCCATGAGTTTTACGCCTTGGCCGTCGGCAGGCCCTGCGCCTGCCACTCGCCGAATCCACCGCCCAGCACATACACCTCGCCGAATCCGGCACGGCGCAGCTGTGCTGCCGCGCGCGCGGCGCGCGGGCCGGCGGCACAGACAACCAGCGCTGGCAAGCCCTTGTCGAGTTCGCCGATGCGCTCGCCGAGCTGGTCGAGCGGTATGTTCTTCGACTGCCGCAGGTGGCCGCCGCGGAATTCCTCCGGCGTGCGCACGTCGAGGATGGTCACCTTGCCCTGGTTGAGCAGCTGCGTCGCCTGCAGTGTCGACAGCGTGCCCTTCGGTCGCATCAGCGACGGGAACAGCAACGCGCCGCCGGAGACCAGCGCGATCAGGACCAGCCAGATATTGTCAATCAAGAATTCCACGGACATTCCATTCGGTTGCGGCAAGCGGTGCATTATAGAATAACGGGCTTATCCCGGCGGAGCGCGCCCGCGCCCCGCGGATCCGTCAATTTCCAACATCCCTGCAGGACTCCTTCATGTACAAGATCGTCTTCATGCGCCACGGCGAATCCGTCTGGAACCGTGAGAACCGTTTCACCGGCTGGGTCGACGTCGACCTGACTGAAAAAGGCGTCGCCGAAGCGCGCGAAGCCGGGCGCATCCTGAAAGACGCCGGATTCCAGTTCGACCTGACCTACACCTCGGTGCTCAAGCGCGCGATCCGCACCCTGTGGAACACGCTCGACGAGATGGACCTGATGTGGGTGCCGACCGTTCACAGCTGGCGGCTGAACGAGCGCCACTACGGCGCGCTGCAGGGCCTCGACAAGGCCGAGACCGCCGCCAAGTACGGCGACGCGCAGGTGCTGGTCTGGCGCCGCAGCTATGACACGCCGCCGATGGCGCTCGACCCGAGCGACCCGCGCGCGGCCTACGACGACCCGCGCTACGCCGGCCTGTCGCGCGAGCAGATCCCGCTGACCGAATGCCTGAAGGACACCGTCGCGCGCGTGCTGCCGTTCTGGAATGAATCGATCGCACCGGCCATCCGCGCCGGCCGCCAGATTCTGGTGTCTGCGCACGGCAACAGCCTGCGTGCGCTGATCAAGCACCTCGACAACATCAGCGACGCCGACATCGTCGGCCTGAACATCCCGAACGGCCAGCCGCTGGTCTACGAACTCGACGCCGACCTCAAGCCGATCAAGAGCTACTACCTCGGCGACGCCGCGGCGATCGAGGCGGCGATGAAGGCCGTCGCCAACCAGGGCAAGGCGAAGTAAGCGGGATGCCGGCGGCACGACACATCCTGGCGCCGCTGCTGGTGGCACTGGCCATCGGCTTGCCTGCGCTCGCGCACGCGCAGAAATCGGCCGAGCGCGCGCGCCAGAAGCAGGAAGCCGAACAGGAGCGCGCCGAGCTGCGCAAGAAGCTCTCGGCGCTGAAGTCCGATATCGCGAAGACCGAGAAGGCGCACGGCCACGCGGCCGACGCGCTGGCCGCGTCCGAGGCTGCCATTTCGAACGCCAATCGCGCGCTGCGCGACCTGGCCGCCGAACAGCGCCGCACCGAGCAGACACTGACGCTGCTGAACCAGGACCAGCAGCAGCTCGAGGCCGCGGTCGCGCAGCAGCGGCGCCGGCTGGAGAAGATGCTGCGCGAGCAGTATGTCGCCGGCCACGACGACCGCGTGCGGCTGCTGCTGTCCGGAGACAACCCGAACCGCATGGCGCGCGAGCTGCGCTACCTAGGCTATGTGTCGGCCGAACAGACCCGGGCGATCGGCAAGCTGCAGGACGACATTGCCGCCATCGAGACCACCAAGGCCGACGCCGAAGAGGCGCGCGCGGCGCTGGAAGACATCGCCGACGAGCAGCGCGAGCAAAAGGCGCTGCTCGAGAAGGAAAAGGGCCGGCGCCAGGCGCTGGTCGCGCAGCTGTCCGACAAGCTCGGCGCGCAGCGCAAGGAAGCCGGCAGCCTGGCCCGCGACGAGGAAAGGCTGTCGTCGCTGGTCGGCCGGCTCGCGACCCTGATCGCGCAGCAGCGCAAGGCCGAGCAGGAAGAGGCACGGCGGCGCGAGCGCGCCCGGGCCGAGGCGGCCGCGCGCGAACGTGCGCAGGCAGCCGCCGGCGCCCGCAAGGACGACAGCCCACGGGCAGCGCAGGCGCCGAAAGCCGCCTCGCGCCGTCCGGAGGCCGCGCCGGCCGAACCGCCGGCACCGCCGGACGGGGCCGCGTTCGCCGCCCTGCGCGGCAAGGGCAAGCTGCCGGTCAACGGCGAGCTGGCGGCCACCTACGGGGCGAAGCGCGTCGACGGCCCGAGCTGGAAGGGCATCTTCATCCGCGCAGCCGAGGGCAGCGAGGTGCATGCCGCCGGGGCCGGCGAAGTGATCTTCGCCGACTGGATGCGCGGCTTCGGCAACCTGCTGATCGTCGACCACGGCGGAGAGTACATGAGCATTTATGGCAACAACCAGTCCCTGCTGAAACGGCCGGGCGACCGGGTGAAAGCGGGCGAGTCGGTGGCCACCGTAGGCAACAGCGGCGGTAACGAACATTCGGGTTTATACTTCGAAATTCGTCATCAGGGGCGGGCGATCGACCCGCTTGCATGGATCAACAGGTGAGGCATGGGTAGCAAACTCAAAAATCTCGGACTGATCGGACTGGGTCTGGTCGCGGGTGTCGCCGGGTCGATGCAATTCGACGCGCTGGCGCAAAAAAATGCCGGCGCCCCGCTGCCGGTGGAAGAACTGCGCACGCTCGCTGACGTGTTCGGACTGATCAAGTCCGACTACGTCGAGTCGGTGGACGACAAGAAGCTGCTGACCGAGGCGATCTCGGGCATGGTCGCTTCGCTCGACCCGCACTCGGCCTTCCTCGACAAGAAGGCCTTCAAGGAGCTGCGCGAAGGCACCCAGGGCAAGTTCGTCGGCCTCGGCATCGAGGTCGGCATGGAAGACGGCTACGTGAAGGTGATCTCGCCGATCGAAGATTCGCCCGCGTTCAAGGCCGGCCTGAAGGCCGGCGACCTGATCACCCGGCTCGACACCACGCCGGTCAAGGGCATGACGCTCGACGAGGCCGTCAAGCGCATGCGCGGCGAGCCGAACACCAAGATCACGCTGACGATCGCGCGCAAGGAAGAAGACAAGCCGCTGGTGATCACCATCGTGCGCCAGGAAATCAAGGTGCAGAGCGTCAAGAGCAAGGTGATCGAGCCCGGCTACGGCTGGATCCGCGTGTCGCAGTTCCAGGAACCGACCGTCGAAGACCTCGCGAAGAAGATCACCCAGCTGTACCAGCAGGACCCGAACCTGAAGGGCCTCGTGCTCGACCTGCGCAACGATCCGGGCGGCGTGCTGCCGGGCGCGATCGGCGTGTCGGCGGCGTTCCTGCCGAAGGACGTCGCGATCGTCTCCACCAACGGCCAGCTGCCGGACTCGAAGGCGACCTACCTTGCGCGCCGAGAATACTACGGCACGCGCGCCGGCGCCGACCCGCTGCTGCGGCTGCCGGAGGCGGTGAAGAAGGTGAAAATGGTGGTGCTGGTGAACTCCGGCTCGGCATCGGCGTCGGAAATCGTCGCCGGCGCGCTGCAGGACTACAAGCGCGCGACCATCATGGGCACGCAGACCTTCGGCAAGGGCTCGGTGCAGACCATCCGCCAGCTGAGCGCCGACACCGCGGTCAAGCTGACCACCGCGCGCTACTACACGCCGAACGGCCGCTCGATCCAGGCCAAGGGCATCGTGCCTGACCTGCTGGTCGACGAGTACGAAGACGGCGACGGCCTGAACAGCCTGCGCCTGCGCGAGTCGGACCTGCAGAAGCACCTGTCGAACGACAAGGACAAGGAAGCCGAGAAGAGCGCCGTGATCGACGAACTCGAAGAGGCGCAGCGCCTCGCCGCGCTCGAGAAGAAGCGCAAGCCGATGGAGTTCGGCGGCAAGGACGACTTCCAGCTGGCGCAGGCGCTGAACCACCTGAAGGGCCTGCCGGTGAAGCTGTCGAAGTCGGCGAAGATCGAGAGCAAGAAAGAGCCGACGATCAACAACCCGGACGGCAACGGCAACGGCGACAAGAAGTAAGCACAGCACCCTCCCATGACGGCCGCAGCGATGCGGCCGTTTTTCATTCGACACGGAACCCATGAACGACCAGCAATTGCTGCGCTACTCGCGCCATATCCTGCTCGACGAAATCGGCATCGAAGGCCAGGAAAAACTGCTGGCCGCCCACGCCCTGGTGATCGGTGCCGGCGGGCTGGGCTCGCCGGTGGCGCTGTACCTGGCGTCGGCCGGCATCGGCCGCATCACGCTGGTCGACCACGACACCGTGGACCTGACCAACCTGCAGCGGCAGATCCTGCACACGACCGAGCGCGTCGGGCAGCCGAAGGCCGAATCCGGCCGCCGCTCGCTGGCGGCGATCAATCCCGACGTCGAGGTCGTCGCGCTGTGCGAGCGCGCCGACGAGGCGACGCTGGCCGCGCTGGTCGCATCGGCGACCGTGGTGCTCGACTGCACCGACAATTTCAGCACGCGGCACGCGATCAACCGCGCCTGCGTCGCGGCCGGCGTGCCACTGGTGTCGGGCGCGGCGATCCGGATGGACGGACAGGTCGCGGTGTTCGATGCGCGCGGCGGCCAGACCGCCTGCTACGCGTGCCTGTTCCCGCCGGACCAGCAGTTCGAGGAAGTGCAGTGCTCGACGATGGGCGTGTTCGCGCCGCTGGTCGGCATCATCGGCACGATGCAGGCGGCCGAGGCGCTGAAGCTGGTCGCCGGCATTGGCGAATCACTGGCGAACCGGCTGCTGCTGCTGGATGCGCGCAACATGGAATGGACGAGCATCCGGACGGCGAAAAGCCCGGATTGCCCGGTCTGCGCGGGCAAGCACGCTGCGCAGTAAAGCCGAAGGCGCCGGCCACCGCGGCGCCGGTTCGTGAACGGGATTAATTGAGCAGCATCGCCAGCTGCGTCGCCGCGCCGTCCGATGGCCTGAGCTGGAAGCCGCTCTTGGCAAAGCGGTGCCAGCGCCCGATCACGAACGCCATCAGCAGTCCGGCCCGTGCGGCCGCCTCGGCCTCCGGTGGCCCGCCCTGGGTCGCGGCCAGCTTCCATGACTGCCGCAGCGACAGTTCGACGCGGTCGACGAACTGGTTCATCCGGCTCTGCAGCCGCTCATCTTCGTTGACCAGCGCATCGCCGATCAGCACGCGGGTCATGCCGGGATTCTGCTCGGCGAAATCGAGCAGCATGCGCGCCACCGCAAACGCCTGCCGCTGGCCGATGCCCTCGGTCTGCGCGATCTTGTTCACCAGCGTGAAGACCGAGGTCTCGATGAATTCGATCAGCCCCTCGAACATCTGCGCCTTGCTGGCGAAATGCCGGTAGAGCGCAGCCTCGGACACGTCGAGCCGGGCGGCCAGCGCGGCGGTGGTGATCTTCTCGCCCTTGGGGTTTTCCAGCATGCCGGCCAGCGCCTGCAGGATCTGCAGCTTGCGTTCGCCCGTTTTATGGATTGGCATGATCGTTATCGGTCCGATAATGGTCGGAACGGCCGGCACGCGCTGCCCCTTCGCTTAACCTCGCATGCGCGCCAGCCGTTTCGGCAGTTGATGCAGTGATTTTACTTGCACATCGACGCAGCCCGGTCGGAAAAACACTCGGGGCAGGTAGCCGGTGAACCAGACGGTGCGCAGCCCGAGCGACCGCGCGGACTTCAGGTTGTCCAGCGTGTCCTCGACCAGCACGCAGCGTGATGCGTCGAGCTTCTGCCGGCGCAACAGCCGGCGCAGCATCAGCCGTGAAGGCTTCGGCCGGAAGTGGCCATGTACCTGCATGGACTCGATCGGCACATGGTCGGCGAAATGCCGGCGCAGCCCGAGGTGGCGCAGCACGAACCCGGAGTAGTCGCGCGGTGCGTTGGTGAGCAGGATCTTGCGGCCGGGCAGGCGCCGCATCAGCCGCGCGATGCCGCGCTCGGCGCGGATCATGCCGGCGAGGTCGTCGAACTGGTGCGCATCGCGCAGGAAGTCGTCGGCGCGCACGCCGTGGTGGCGGATCATGCCGAGCAGCGTCGCGCCGTAGCGCTGCCAGTAACGCACGCGCACCTCGTTGACCGCTTCAGGGTGCGACGGCAGCAACTGCTCTGCCAGAACGCGCGTGATCAGCGCGTTCATGTTCTGGTTAATGGCGGGGAAGATCGCGTGCGACGCGTCGTGCAGCGTGTTGTCGAGGTCGAACAACCAGACGAGGTTACGTTTCACGCGCAAGCTCAATTCGAAGTGGACCTGAGCTTCGTCCGGCAAGCGTCGCGGGCGGCTCGGTGCCGCGCGGGGAAACGCCGCCGCACGCGAGGTACGGCGGGCATCGCTGTCGCGTGGCCGGCGGAGTTCAGTGGGAGCGGATCATCGTGCCGAAGGCCTGCTCGGTCAGGACTTCGAGCAACAGCGAATGCTCGATGCGGCCGTCGATGATGTGCACGGTGTTCACGCCGGACTTGGCGGCGTCGAGCGCGGACGAAATTTTCGGCAGCATGCCGCCGGAGATGGTGCCGTCCTCGAACATTTCGTCGATCTCGCGCGCCGACAGGTCGGTCAGCAGCTTGCCGCTCTTGTCCATCACGCCGGGGATGTTGGTCATCATGATCAGCTTCTCGGCGCGCAGGATCTCGGCGATCTTGCCGGCCACGAGGTCGGCATTGATGTTGTACGCCTGGCCGTCCTCGCCAAAACCGATCGGCGAAATGATCGGGATGAATGCATCGTCCTGCAGCGCCTTGACCACGGCCGGGTTGATCGCCTCGATCTCGCCGACGAAGCCGATGTCGAGGAACTGGCCCGGATGCTCCTTGTCCGGCATCTGCATCTTGCGCGCACGGATCAGGCCGCCATCCTTGCCGGTCAGGCCGACGGCCTGGCCGCCGTAGTGGTTGATCAGCATGACGATGTCCTGCTGCACCTCGCCGCCGAGCACCCACTCGACGACTTCCATGGTTTCTTCGTCCGTGATGCGCATGCCCTGCACGAAGGTGCCCTGCTTGCCGATCTTCTTCAGCGCGCTGTCGATCTGCGGGCCGCCGCCGTGCACGACCACGGGGTTCATGCCGACCAGCTTCAGCAGGATCACGTCGCGCGCGAAGCCATGCTTCAGGCGCTCCTCCGTCATCGCGTTGCCGCCGTATTTGACGACGATGGTCTTGCCGTGGAACTTGCGGATATAGGGCAGTGCCTCCGCGAGGATTTCGGCCTTGATCTCGGGAGCGATGGAGGTGGTGGGCATTGCGGTGACGGTCGAAGAAGGTAGATCGGTAAAATTTCGGGGATTTTACCGCCAAACCATCGATGACCGTACGATGCGGCGGATTGTGTTTACCAGCAGGCGGCCTCTGGCTGCCGCAAACCAGCTATCCGGAGTACAGATGAGCGAGTGCGTTCGATGCGGAAAAACCTTCCAGTGCGGCATGGCCGACGCCGGTGCGCCGGAGCCGTGCTGGTGCACGACCCTGCCGCCGCTGCCGGCCAGCCAGCTCGGGCGTGAAGCCGCCGGCTGCTATTGCCCCGAGTGCCTGCGCGCGCTACTTGCAGGCGCGCATGGTGACGCCGGCGTAAGCTGACGCGACCGCGGCCAGCCGTGTCGCACCGGCCTCGGTGACGCCCGGCAGCCGGTAGGCGAAGCGGGTCGAGTTCAGCGGATGCTCGCCCATGCGCGCGTCCGCAAAACCGGCCTTGTGCAGCTTTTCGACCTGCGCCATCGCCAGTTCTTCCTTGCTGAACAGCCCGGCCGAGACGCCCCAGCGGCGCGGCGACTCTTCGCGGATCACCGCGGTGTCGGCAAATCCCTTCTCTCGCAACTGCGCCAGCCGGCGGGCGGCAGCGGCGTCGGTCGCCTGCGGCGGCAGGAAGACCAGATAAGAGGGCGGCGGCTGCACGACACGCCGCTGCGGTATCCCCGTCATCGACAGCCGCGACAGCTGCGGCTCGAAGCTTTCGGCGGCCTGTGCGCTGAAGTCGCCGAGCTCCACGCAGACGGCCCGCGCCAGTTGCGACGGCGCAGCGTCGGTGGCCGGCGGCGTGCCGGCCGCAGCAGGCGCCGGCGCCTGCTGTGCCGCGCGTTCCTGCGCGGCGCGGTGGCGCGCCAGCCTTTCCTTTGCGGCCTGCATCGCGGCCGCCGCCGGGTCGATCACGCTGATGCGATCGGCATTGACCTGCTGCGCCAGCCGCTCGGGCTCGACGCCAGTCGGTCGCAACGGCTTCAGGATCAAGGCGAGCACTGCCACGTTGGCCAGCAGCAGCACGAAAAAGAGCACTCTCATTTCGCCTCCGTCAATGCGGCCACGTGCAGGCCGAGCAAAACCAGGTTGTCGATGCGTGCGCACGCAAACGGCAGCTGCGGCGCGACATACGGCGCAGCGCCGCCGGACAGCACGCACAGCGCCGCCGGCAGCTGCGCGTGCGCCTGCAGGATGGCGCCGACCTGCGCCTGCAGGCAGCCGCTGACGATCGCCTCCTGCGTATTGTCGGCGAACAGGCGGCCTGTGCGCGCATCATCGACTGCCGGCAGCAGCGCCGTATTGAGCGCGAGCGACTGCGCCATCGTGCGCAGGCCGGGCAGGATCATGCCGCCGATGAAACGGCCGGATGCATCGAGCGCGTCGACGGTGGTGGCGGTGCCGGCAGTGACGACCAGCAGCGCGCGACCGGGATGGCGGTGGCGCGCGCCGATCTGCGATGCAAAGCGGTCGCAGCCGAGCTGGCCGGGATCGCGATAGCCGTTGACGACGCCCGCGCAGGCGGCCTGCGAGCGGAACCAGTGCGGCGCGCCGGCCTGCGGCGCGGCGGCGGCCAGCGCGGCCTCGATCCGGGCGGCGACGGCTGCGCCGGCGACGTTCGCCACCAGCACCTGCGTGAACGGCAACGGCAGCGACTGCCATTGCGAAGCCAGCGCCGGCAGCTCGTCATGCGCGAGCGCGCCGGAGGCGATCCAGTCGCCGGCGGCGGCGCCGGGCCGCGCGGCGGCCCATTTCACGCGGGTGTTGCCGGCGTCAACCAGCAGCAGCATGGAAGCTTCCCGGGCCGCCCTGCGGCCGCAGCGACAAGTCGCCGGCGGCGACCTGCACGATGCCGCTGCCAGTCTCGAGCAGCAGGCAGCCATAGGCGTCGATGCCGCGCGCGACGCCCTCGTGCAGCACGCGCCCCTGCTCGATGATCATCACCGGCAGGCTCGCGTACGCATGCCAGCGCTGCCAGCGGTCGACGAAGGGCGCCAGCCCTTGCGCGTCGAACAAGGCCAGTGCCGCCACCAGCGCATCGGCCAGCGCGGCCAGCAGTTCGTTGCGATCGATGCCCTCGCCAAGCGCGGCGACCGGCGCGGCCACGCCTTCGTCGCGTGCGCGATTGGCGCGCACGTTCAAGCCGACACCGATCACGGCCCACAGCGCAGGCGCCTCGGGGGCGGCGCGCGACATGACGGTCTCGACCAGCACGCCGCCGAGCTTGTCACCGTCAATCAGCAGGTCGTTCGGCCATTTCAGCGTGACCGGGTGGCCGCGCGAGCGCAATGTGTCGGCCAGCGCCACGCCGACGGCCAGCGGCAAGCCGGCCAGCCGCGCAACCGGTCCGGCAAAGCGCCAGGCCAGCGAGAAGCACAGGCTGTCTTCCGGCGCCGACAGCCAGCTGCGGCCGGCACGGCCGCGGCCGGCCGTCTGCAATTCGGCGGCCAGCAGCACGGGCGCGCGCAAGTTGTCGATGCGCTCCCGGAGGTCGGCATTGGTCGAACCGGTCGCGGCGACGACTTCCACCGCCAATCCGCGGCGGCTTGCACAGCACAGGCCGGCGATACGCGCGGCATCGAGGAAAGAGGACATGCTGTCATTGTATCGGCTGCGCCGGCCGCGGGATGACTGGCGCGCGAAACTCCAATACACTGGCCCGCATGTCCGCCCCCTTGTCCAGCGAACTCCCGGCTGCCGCATTGTCCGAAAGCGCAACACCACAGGCGTCGGCCACGGCGCGCATCGCGCTCTTTTTTTACCTGCTGCTGGTCGTCTATGCGAGCTGCTACCCGTTCTCGGGCTGGCGCGACAACGGGCTGGCGCCGTGGTCCTATCTGTCCGAGCCGATGCCGCGCTACTGGACCGGCTTCGACCTGGCCGTCAATGTGCTCGGCTATGTGCCGCTGGGTGCGCTGGCGGTGCTGGCGCTGTATCCGTGGCTGCGCGGCGTGCGCGCAGTGCTGCCGGCCGCCGCCGCGGCCATGCTGCTGGCGACGCTGCTGGAGTGCGTGCAGACCTACCTGCCGTCGCGGGTGCCGAGCAACCTCGACCTGATCACCAACGCCACCGGCGCGCTGACCGGTGCGCTGGCGGGCTGGCTGCTGGTCGCCCCGGTGCTGCAGCGAAGCCGCGTGCGGGCGCTGCGCGCACGCTGGTTCTCCGACCAGGCCAGCCGCGGGCTGATCGTGGTCGCGCTGTGGCCGCTGGCGCAGATCTATCCGCAACCCTACCTGTTCGGCCACGGCCAGTGGCTGCCGCTGCTGTCCTCATGGTTGTCCGACATCGCCGAGATGCCGGTCGATCTCACCGGCCTGCTCTGGGACGGCTTCGGCGCGGGCATCGAACAATTCCTGCTGGCCGAAGTGGTGATCACCGCCTTCGGCATGACCGGCGCGGTGCTGACGCTGCTGTGCCAGACGCGACCGCACGCGCCGCGCGCGCTGCTGGCGCTTGGGCTGCTGCTGTCGGCGGTCGCGGTGAAGACCCTCGCGCATGGCCTGCTGTTCGCGCCCGGCAACGCGTTCAGCTGGATCACGCCGTCGTCGGGCAGCGGCCTGCTGGTCGGCGCGGTCATGCTGGGCGGCCTGTCGTTTGCGCCCCCGCTGGCGCAGCGGCGCGCGGCAATCTTCGCGCTGGTCACTTGCCTCATGCTGCTGAACCTGCTGCCGTCGAATCCGTATTTCCTGTCGACGCTGCAGGAATGGGTGCAGGGGAAATTCCTCAACTTCAACGGCGCGGCGCAGTTCCTGTCGCTCGCCTGGCCGCTGTTTGCGCTCTGGTTCCTGACCCATCCGGCCCACCGGGCACGCTAGAAGCGCCGGTGTATCATGCGGGGCTTACGGCAACTCTGGCAACACGGCGACAAGCGACCTCATGAGCGACTCCTATTACAAGCACCATGTATTTATCTGCACCAACGTGCGCAACGACGGTCGCCCGTGCTGCGCGGAACGCGGCGCGCAGAAGGCGCAGGAACACGCGAAGCGGCGGCTGAAGGCGCTGGACATGAACGGCCACGGCAAGGTGCGCATCAACAAGGCCGGCTGCCTCGACCGCTGCGACGAGGGACCGGTGCTGGTGGTCTACCCTGAAGCGGTCTGGTACACCTATGTCGACGAACACGACATCGACGAGATCATCGACTCCCATCTGGTGAACGGCAAGGTGGTCGAGCGCCTGAAAATCTGACCACCGATGAATTCCCAGACCCAGGATTTCACGATCGCCGGCCATGCCGGCACGATCGAATGCAAGCTCGACCTGCCGCAGGATGCGGCGCCGCGCGGCATCGCGCTGATCGCGCATCCGCATCCGCTGTACGGCGGCACGATGGACAACAAGGTCGTGCAGACCCTCGCGCGCGCCTTCATCGGCCTCGGCTACGCGTGCGCGCGGATGAATTTCCGCGGCGTCGGCCAGTCCGAGGGAACGCATGACGCCGGCATCGGCGAGACCGACGACATCGCGCTGCTGTACGAGCACATGACCGCGCGCTATCCGGGCCTGCCGGTTGCGCTGTCGGGATTCTCGTTCGGCACCTTCGTGCAGTCGCGGCTGCAGCGCCGGCTGGCCGAACAGGGCAGGCCGGCCGAGCGGCTGGTGCTGGTGGGCTGCGCCGCCGGCAAATGGGACCTGGCCGACGTGCCGGCCGACACCCTCGTGATCCACGGCGAGCAGGACGACACCATACCGCTGGCCGACGTGCTCGACTGGGCGCGGCCGCAAGACCTGCCGGTGATCGTGATCCCCGGCGCCGACCACTTTTTCCACCGCAAGCTGCACCACATCAAGCAACTCGTCACGGCCCTGTGGCATCGCTGAGCCCCTGTCGGCCGACTCCCTTGCCGGGTCGGCCCGGGGCCGCGAATTGCGTGACTGCCAAAACGGCGCGGGGTGCCTGCCAGTATTCCGGGCCGGGGCTATAATCAACGCTGTTTCCCCGCCTTCACACACTTCCGCTTTTCATGAAAAAGTTCCTGGCCGCCTGTGCCGCGCTGTTCGTCTTTGCCACCGCTTCCGCCCAGTCCTTGCCGCCGCCGGCCGTCGCTGCCCGGTCATGGCTGCTGCTGGACGCCAACAGCGGCCAGATCCTCGGCTCGCAAGATCCCGACATGCGGGTGGAGCCGGCGTCGCTGACCAAGATCATGACCGCCTACCTGGCTTTCTCCGCGGTCCGCGAAAAGCGACTGGCGCTCGACCAGCCAGTGACGGTGTCGGTGGCCGCATGGAAGGTCGACGGCGACAGCTCGAAGATGTTCATCGAGCCGAACACGCAGGTGAGCGTCGAGGCGCTGCTGTACGGTCTGATCGTCCAGTCGGGCAATGACGCGGCCGTCGCGCTGGCCGAAGCCGTCGCCGGCTCCGAGTCGGCCTTCGCCGAACTGATGAATCGCGAGGCGCAGCGCATGGGCCTGAAAAACACGCGCTTCGCCAACCCGCACGGGCTGCCGCATCCGAACAACTATTCGACCGCGCGCGACCTGGCCACGCTGGCGTCGAACCTGATCACCGAGTTCCCCGAGCTGTTCAGGATTTACTCGACGCGCAGCTATACCTACAACAAGATCACCCAGCAAAACCGCAACCGCCTGCTGTGGATCGACCCGACCGTCGACGGCATGAAGACCGGCCACACGCAGGCCGCCGGCTACTGCCTGATCGCCACCGCGAAGCGCCCGAACGGCAACAATGACCAGCGTCGCCTGATCTCGGTCGTGCTCGGCACCGAATCCGATTCGATGCGCGCGCAGGAAAGCCAGAAGCTGCTCAACTGGGGCTTCCTGAACTTCGACACCTACAAGGTGTACGCGAAGGGCCAGGCAGTGCTGGAGCCGACGGTCTGGAAAGGCTCGCTGAACTCGGTGAAGCTGGGCTTCAACCGCGACGTCTACGTGACCCTGCCGCGCGGCACGCAGCTCAAGCTCAAGCCCGTCGTCGAGCGCACCGACCCGCTGGTCGCGCCGCTGCGCCAGTATGCGCGCGTCGGCACGCTGAAGCTGATGGCCGGCGACAAGGTCGTCAACACGCTGCCGCTGCTGGCGCTGGAGCAGGTGAATGAAGCGACCATCATCGGCCGCGCATTCGACTCGATGCGCCTGATGTTCCAGCGCTGAACCGGAAGGAGCCACGATGACTGTGCCGAACGACAGCCTGATCGAGTACCCGAGCGACTTCCCGATCAAGATCATGGGCGTGATGCAGGATGCGTTCGCGCAGACCATGGTCGAGGTCGTGCAAAAGCATGACCCGGAATTCCACGCGGGGAAGATGGCGATGCGCCCTTCGTCGAAGGGCAATTACCTCGCGCTGACCGTGACGGTGCGCGCGACCAGCCGCGAGCAGCTCGACAACCTGTACCGTGAACTGTCGTCGCATGCGATGGTGAAGGTCGTACTGTAAGCGGCATGCCCGGCCCGCAGATTGTCGCGCGCGGCATCGAACCCTACGAGCAGAGCTTCGCGGCGATGCGCGCGTACACCGATTCGCGCAGCGCCGACTCGCCCGACCAGCTGTGGCTGGTCGAACATCCGCCGGTCTACACGCTCGGACTCGGCGCCGACCCGGCGCATGTGCTCGACGCACACGGGATTCCCGTGGTGCAGACCGATCGCGGCGGCGAAGTCACCTACCACGGCCCTGGCCAGGCCATTGCCTACCTGCTGTTCGACTTGCGGCGCGGCGGCCGCAAGCTGCTGCCGCGCGAATTCGTGCACGGCATCGAGGAAGCCGTGATCGCCACCCTCGCGGCGTATAATCTTCGCGGCGAGCGCAAGGCCGGCGCGCCCGGCATCTATGTGGCCGACGGCGCATGGCAGGGCGCGAAGATTGCCGCGCTGGGCCTGAAGGTCCGCGCCAGCGGCTGCACCTATCACGGCGTATCGCTGAACGTGGCAATGGACCTGCAGCCCTTCTCGTGGATCAACCCCTGCGGTTATGCCGGCATGGCGACGGTCGACATGAAGACGCTCGGCGTCGACGCGCCGCTGGACGACGTGCAGCAGGCGCTCGCACACCACCTGCAACAACAACTGAATTCCTGATCGATGGCCTCCGACGACACCAACGCAAGCGCCCCCGCCTACAACCCGAGCGACAAGCAGAAGGGCGCGGGCAAGACCGCGCGTATCCCGATCAAGATCGTGCCGGCCGAGCGCCTGCCGAAGCCAGACTGGATTCGCGTGAAGGCGGCGTCGCCGACCACGCGCTTCTACGAGATTAAGGACATCCTGCGCGAGAACAAGCTGGTGACGGTGTGCGAGGAAGCGTCGTGCCCGAACATCGGCGAATGCTTCGGCAAGGGCACCGCGACCTTCATGATCATGGGCGACAAGTGCACGCGCCGCTGCCCGTTCTGCGACGTCGGCCACGGCCGCCCGGATCCGCTCGACGTGAACGAGCCGGAAAACCTCGCGAAGACGATTGCGGCGCTGAAGCTGTCGTATGTGGTGATCACCTCGGTCGACCGCGATGACCTGCGCGACGGCGGCGCTGCGCACTTTGTCGAGTGCATCCGCCGCACGCGTGAACTGTCGCCGCAGACGCGCATCGAGATCCTGACGCCGGACTTCCGCGGCCGCATGGATCGCGCGCTGGAAATCCTGAAGGCCGCACCGCCGGACGTGATGAACCATAACCTCGAAACGGTGCCGCGACTGTACAAGGAAGCGCGCCCGGGCTCCGACTACGCGTATTCGCTGAGCCTGCTGAAACGCTTCAAGGAACTGCATCCGGAAGTGCCGACCAAGTCGGGCCTGATGGTCGGGCTGGGCGAAACGGATGAAGAAATCCTCGAGGTGATGCGCGACCTGCGCGCGCACGACGTTGACATGCTGACCATCGGTCAGTACCTGATGCCCAGCGGCGATCACCTGCCGGTGCGCCGCTATGTGCATCCGGACACGTTCCGGATGTTCGAGGAAGAGGCGACGAAGATGGGCTTCGTGCACGCGGCAGTCGGCGCGATGGTGCGCAGCTCGTATCACGCCGACCAGCAAGCTCATCAGGCCGGCGTATCGATGGGCGAATCTCCCGCCTGATCTCCGACACCGGGCCGGCCGCGCGCCATGCCCGCCACGACCCACTGCCCGTGCCAGGCTGCCGCCTCGCACGGGCTGGTTTTTTGGAAACTTTAAAAGCAAAACATCCGCTCATCGAACCATTCCTGCGTGACGACCACGGATCAAACACTCATGGCGATCGGCATTCGAATCGCCGGTTCGATCTTCAGTTCACCGTAGGGGCAACACGATGGACAAGCTTTCCCGCGGAACCAAGCGATCGCTTCCGGACAGCTTCGCTGCGGAGTCATCTCCGGGCGCGAAAAGAAGGCGATCCGACGAAGAGCAGGGGATAGCCGAAACCCTGAGCGCACTTGCCCAGGATACGGCGCCGCTGCAGCCGTTCGATGTGGTGCATGCGATCGGCGTCATCAACATCGCGCTCCTCAAGGGCGAACGCTGGCTGGACCTGTCCGCACTGCCGGCGGCCGCATTGGCTGGCGTGCCGGGCGACGCGCTGGACCCGGCCATCGGCAGGATCGAATCGCTGGTACTGCCCGATCCGCTGGTGGCACTGCCGTCTTTCTGCAACCGGATGCGTTCGCTGCAAGTCCTGCACTTGCGCGGCTACCAGGGCCGGCTGCTGGACCTCACCGGACTGCCTGCGCTGAGCTGCCTGCAAGGCAGCGTCCATTCCGCGCTGGACGAAATCTGGCTCAACGACAGCGCCGCCATCGAATTGAGCGCGCCGGGGCGAATCAGCAAGATCCGCTGCTTCCGGGTTCGCGACGACATGGTCATCGGCATGCATGCGCTGCCGGGCCACGCGTATTACAAAACGCTGGCAGGCCAGCACCTGCCTGACCTGCGCAACCTGAATCACTCCGCCTGCATTCCCGGCACCCGGACGCTGATCAACTGCTCGGACATCACGCAACATGTGAACAGCGTCATCGGGCAGAAGGACGCGTACCCGAAGGATACCTATTTCGGCATTGCCGACGCGTTCAGCCTTGCCATGCTGACGGATGACGAGACACGGAAAAATTTCACCACATCGATCACGATGAGCACCGGCTATCACTATGTCGACGATACGCACTTCGGCCTCTGGGCCGCGCAGCAGCTGGCGCAGATGAAAGCCGGCGCCGCCGAGGGCAGGGACCCCGGCGTCCTGGAATCGCGGGGCTGCACCCGGGTCTTTTATGCGCTCACCGGCAAACACGCGCTGTCGCTGGTGCTGCGCTACAAACCTGGCGAGCCCGAGCAGTTTGCAGCCAGGCTGATGGATCCGAACCAGACGCTGACGCACCGGCGCATTGAAGAAAACCTGCTGTCCCGGGTGAATTCCGCCACCCGTCCCTGGCAAATCAGCCGGCTGCTTCCGGACGGCGCAGCGCGCCACTACCTGCCGCCGGCAGCCCGGCCGGCCTGGCTGCTGGTCGATGCCACCAGACGGAGCGACGGCGAGCGGGCACAGCTGGAGCTGGGCCATCTCGTGGAAATCAACGGCGATGTGCTGTACACGCTGTCATTGTGCGCCCAGGGCGAGGCTGTCGCCGCGGTGGGAAGGCAGTTGCTGGACGCCTACCGCAGCGGCAAGGCCGACGCGGCCAGCCTGTTCGCAACGCTGACCGCGGAGCGGCAGCTGGACACGCCGGGGGCGCACTGCTTTGCCCTGCAACTCATCCTGTACTCGGGCTTTGCCGATGTCGCGTTGGCCTATGTACGCGTGATTGCCGACTTCGCCCGCGCGGTATACGAGCGCGGCTGTTCGGATGTCGCCAGCGGACAGCTTCCGGCCGACTTCTCCCATCGCCTGCTGCGGCCCGGCGAAGGCCCGACCTATGGCATCACCTCGCTCTACCTGTCGCAGATGAGCAGCCCGGCGGCAAAGCAGGCGACCTTCAGCGCCTATGCGGAAGGCTTGTGCACGATGCTCGACGAACAGCTGATACCGACCGATGCCTGCGCGAAGTTGCTGGCAGAGCCGTGGGCATCGCGGGGCATCCTGGAACATGCGCTGATCGATGGGGACGCGACCACCTTCGCCGCGTTTGGCAAGGTGCTGCTCCGCCTGCATCGTGACCGCGCAATCGATCTTGCGCAATGCCGCGAGTTCCTCGGGAGCCCGGCAGCCACGCTGACATCTGGCCCGCTCTTGTGGACGGTCTGCCGCTGGGGCTGGACGCCGGTACTGCAAGCCTGCGCCGACCTGATCAACGAGCTCGCGCTGCAGGAGCACATGCGGGCGCCGGCCAGCGACCTGATAGATTTTTTTGACGCGAATGCAGTCTTGCCGGAAGAGGAAACGGTCACGCGCATCCGCCGCGTGCTGCTTGATCCGCTGCTGTTTGGCACGGACACCGGAGTCGCTGCGCCGATGCTCACCGAGCATGCCGCGTCACAGCCGCTGCTGCGGCCTGCACTGGAGCGCCTGTTTTCCTGCCTGCGTGGACGGTCGGCGGCGCCGGATTACGGCGCCGACGTCCTGTCGGGCTGAGTTGCCCGAACTGCGACGCTCAGGCCGCCAGTTCTTTTTCGATCAGCTGGTGCAGCGCCGGGAATTCGGGAATGCCGACATAGCGCTTGACGATGTTGCCCTGCTTGTCGATCAGGAAGGTAGTCGGCGTCAGCTTGACGTCGCCAAAGGACTTTGCCGCGCTGCCGTCGTCGAGCGCGACCTTGAACGGCAGCTCGCGCGTCTTCGCGTAATTCAGCACGTAGCTCGGCGGGTCGTAGTTCATCGCGACCGCGACGAACTCCAGGCCACGTCCGTTGTACTTCTTGTAGGTCTCGACCATCTGCGGCATTTCGGCGATGCAGGTAGTGCAGCTGGTTGCCCAGAAATTCACCAGCACGACTTTGCCGCGCAGCGCGTCCGTCGACACCTGCTCTCCGTCGATCATCCGGAAAGACACCGGCGGCGCCGATTCCTTCTTCAGCAGCGACAGTCCGAAGAACAGCGCAATGCCGAGTGCGGCCAGCAAGGCCATGGTCTGGATGATGGTGAGGCCGCCCATCCGGCGGGGGAAATGCTTGGACATGGAATTCTGCTGTTGCGACGTGAAACCGCAATTATAGGCCAGCGCTGCGGCAGTGCCGCAAATCGGGCGGGGGCGGGATGCCGCGAACGCGGCATCCCGTGACGGATCAGCGCGGCGTCTTCGTTGCCGGCTGCGCAGGCGCCTGCTTCGACTGCAGTTCCTGCAGCTCGTCTTCGGATATGTACTCGAACAGCTTGACGACCTTCTTGATGTTGCCCGACGCATTGCGCGCAACGTCGGCCGCCAGCTTGCCTTCACGCTGCGTGACACGGCCCAGCAGGTAGACCACGCTGCGGTCGGTATGGACCAGGAAGGCATTCACGTACAGGTCCTTGGTGTCGACGAACGCAGCCTTCACCTTGCTGGTGATGACGAGGTCGTTCGAACGCGCGCCCAGGGTCGACACCGGCGCGATCGTCAGGTCGTTCTCGATGCCGGCCACGCCGTCGAGGGTCGCGATCTGCTGCTCGACTTCGGCCTTCATCTTCTCGTCGGCCACCTCGCCGGTCAGCAGCACGGTGCGGTTGTAACTCGTGACGGCCACGCGACCACGGTCACCCGTCACGCGCTTGGCGCGGCCTTCACCGCGCAGTTCGATCGACCTGTCATCGGTCTGGGCGCCGATCGTGCGGCGGTCGACCGCGGCCATCGTACCGACCGCGGCAGCGCCAACCACCAACGGCACGCAGGCCTGCAGGCTCGCGGCCAGTGCTGCGCCCAGCGCGAGGGCGGCCAGCGGCCGGCGAAGTGCAGTGACAAACGAATGCTTCATTCCAGCTCTCCTCCAAACAGCCCGGCGTCGATGCCGTCACACAGGCAATGAATGATCAACAAATGTACTTCCTGTATCCGCGCCGTCCGCTCGTGCGGCACGCACAGGTGAACGTCGGCTTCGGTCAGCATGCCCGCAAGCGTGCCGCCGCCCCGGCCGGTCAGGGCCACCACGCGCATATCGCGCTCCAGCGCTGCTTCAACGGCCGCCACCACGTTGGCGGAATTGCCTGAGGTGGAGATCGCCAGCAGCACGTCGCCGGCCTGCCCCAGCGCCTGCACCTGCTTTGAAAATATCTCCGCGAAACTGTAGTCATTGGCGATTGCCGTCAGGATCGACGAATCGGTCGACAAGGCAATCGCCGGCAAAGGCAGCCGCTCGCGCTCGAAACGCCCGACCAGCTCGGCCGCGAAATGCTGGCAGTCGGCTGCCGAACCGCCGTTGCCGCAGGCAAGGATGCGATTGCCGTTGGCCAGCGCGGAGAACATCAGGTCGACGGCCTCGGCGATGGGTTGCGCCAGGACGGACGCGGCCTGCATTTTCAGCTCGGCGCTCGCATGAAATTGTTCGAGGATTCGTTGTGTGTTCATAGCGCCGCATTATACGGCCTGCCATGCCGCCGTTTCCCCGACCGATGCCGCTACGCTGCACCATCACGACCGCAATCTACCGTACTGCCTGTTCACGATCTAGGATCGCAGCGCTGGCGATGGTGCCGACAGCGAATTTACAAATCGATACGCGAACGATCGGGCTGATTCAGGCCAGCAGGATATGCCGCAGCCAGGTCAAGTCAGCACCGTCGATGCAGACGGCATCGAAGCGACAAGGCGGCGGTGCCGGGTAGCGGCAGAGGAAATGCTGCGCGCTGCGCCACAGCCGCGCCTGCTTGGCCGCATTGATGCTCGCGGCCGCGCCGCCGAAGCGTGCGCTCGCGCGCAGCCTGACCTCGACGAACACCAGCGTGTCGCCGTCGCGCATCACCAGGTCGATCTCGCCGCGCCGGTTGCGCGCGTTGCACTCGACCAGCCGCAGCCCCTGCTGCAACAGGTAGGCCAGCGCACGTTCTTCCGCGCGCCGGCCGGACTCGGCGGCATCGCGCGTCATCGCCATGACGACGCGTTTTGTACAATACCGCGGAAAGCTCCGCACAATACGCGCGAACTGCGCACGCCACGACCCGCCATAAGCCCTCCCATGGAACAGCCCGACTCCCGCGACCTGACCAACCTGCTCGCATCGCTGGCCGATGATGTATCACGCCAGCTCTTTCCGGCCAGCGCATTGTATGTAGTGGCCACGCCGATCGGTAACCTCGCCGACATCAGCGTGCGTGCGCTGAAGGTGCTGGCCACCGTCGACGCAATCGCCTGTGAAGATACGCGCAACACCGGCCAGCTGATGGCGCGCTACGGGCTGTCGCGCCCGTTGTTCGCCGCGCACCAGCACAATGAACGCGAGGTCGCGCAGAAAATCGTCGAGCGCCTGCAACAAGGTGAACGCATTGCGCTGGTGTCCGACGCGGGAACACCGGCGGTGTCCGACCCGGGCGCAAGAATCGTCGATGCGGTACGCGACGCCGGCCTGCAGGTCATTCCGATCGCCGGTGCGTCGGCGGCGATCGCGGCGCTGTCGGCCGGCGGTTTGCTGCCTGAGCAGTTTCATTTTGTCGGCTTCCTGCCGGCGAAGGAGCGGCAGCGTGAACAGGCGCTCGCGACACTCGTGCCGTCATCGGCCACGCTGGTGTTCTATGAAGCGCCGCACCGGATCGTCGACATGGTCAATGCGCTGTTGCGCGCGTTCGGGCCGCAGCGGCGGGTGGTGATTGCGCGCGAACTGTCCAAACTGTTCGAGCAAATCCATCGTTGCACACTGGGCGACGCACCCGCATGGCTGGCCGCCGATGCCAACCGGCAGCGCGGCGAATTCGTGCTGCTGATTGAAGGCGCGCCGCCGGCGGACGACGACCTGGCTGAAGCAAAGCGGCTGCTCGCGATCCTGCTCGACGAATGCCCGGTCAGCCAGGCAGCGGCGCTGACGGCAAAGATCACCGGCCTGAAGAAAAATGCACTGTATGCGCTGGCGCTGCAGATGACGCAGCCGGAAGGGGATTGAAAGGCGTTCGGCCGGGCGGGCGAAATGCGCTGTCAGCGCTGCACGACGGACGACTGCAGAGATGAGATGCCGCGCAGCCGCTGTGCCGCATCATTGGCCTGGTCGCGGCTGGCGTAGGGGCCGCTGTGCAGGCGGAACAGTCCCTGCAACGACACGATCGCGGGCGCGGGCAGGCCGGACGGCCAGTTGCGCATCAGTTGCTCGCGTGCCGCCTGTGCGTTCGGCTCCTGCGCATACGCGCCGAACTGCAAGTAAAACCCGGATGGCGACGCTGCCACGGCCGGCGGCTCGCGCCGTTCCTGCCGGGCGGCCTGCAGGCGCATGATCTCGTCCGGCATCAGCCGCTCGACTTCCAGCACCGCACTGCCGCCGCGCAGCACGTCGAGCTTCAGCGCTGCCGTGTAGGACAGGTCGATGATGCGCGATGAATGGAAGGGCCCGCGGTCATTGATGCGGACGATCACCTTGCGGCCGTTGTTCAGGTTGGTCACGCGCGCATAGGAGGGAATCGGCAACGTCGGATGCGCGGCCGTCATCTTGAACATGTCATAGGGCTCGCCGGACGCGGTCTTCTGCCCGTGGAATTTCTTGCCGTACCAGCTGCCGATGCCGCGCTGCACGAACGGCCGATTGTCCGTGATCGGCACATAAGTTTTCTCGAACACGGTATACGGCCGGCTCGGGCCTTTCGCGATCGGCTCGACCTTCGGCTCGGCATCCGGCGTATCGAACAGGCCATCAGGAATCACGTCGGCAGGGCCGTCATCCTGGTAGTAGCCGCCGGGCCGCCTGGCGGCCGGGGCCGGGGCCGACGGTGCCGGCGATGCAGCGGATGAGGCTGCGGGTGCGGGCGCCGAGCTCACGGCGGCAGACGCCGTTCGTTCCGCCGGCGCGTCCTTGCCGGCACGGGGCGCCACCGTGGTACACGCCGCCAGCACAAAGGCAACGGCCAGTGCAGCCAGCCAACGCAGCAGTGGACGCAAGGCGCTCATCTCAGGTCTGCACCAGCTTGCGGTGGCGGTGGATGCTCATCAGCGTGCCGACGGCCAGCGACAGCGTGACGAATGAGGTGCCGCCATAGCTAATGAACGGCAAAGGCACGCCGACCACCGGCAGAATACCGCTGACCATGCCCATGTTCACGAACGCGTAGACGAACAGCGCGAGCGTGATCGCGCCAGCCAGCAAGCGCGAGAACAGGGTCGGTGCGTTCGCAGCGATGATCAGTCCGCGGCCGATCAGCAACAGGTACAGCACCAGCAATACGCCGTTGCCGAGCAGGCCGAACTCTTCGGAAAATACCGCGAAGATGAAGTCGGTGGTGCGCTCGGGAATGAATTCAAGGTGCGACTGGGTGCCGTTCAGCCAGCCTTTGCCGAACATGCCTCCGGAGCCGATCGCAATGGTTGACTGGATGATATGGAAGCCTTTGCCGAGCGGATCGGAGGTCGGATCGATCAGCGTCATCACGCGGTTGCGCTGGTAATCATGCAGCATCGACCAGACCAGTGGCAGGCTGGCCAGCCCGGCCACGCCGAGGCCGATGATGAAGCGCCACGACAGGCCGGCAAGGAAGATCACGAAAAAACCCGAGGCCGTCACCAGCATCCCGGTGCCGAGGTCGGGCTGGCGCAGGATCAGTCCCACCGGCACCAGCGTGATCAGGGCGGCCAGCAGGAAGTCGCGCCAGCGGATCATGCCTTCGCGCTTCTGGAAGAACCAGGCCAGCGTCAGCGGCAAGGCGAGCTTCAAGATTTCGGACGGCTGGATGATCACGCCAATGTTCAGCCAGCGGCGCGAACCGTTCTTCACCAGCCCGAACAGCGCGACCGCGACCAGCAGCGCCACGCCAAGCGCGTAGACCGGCACCGCCAGCCGCATCAGCTTCTGCGGCGGGATCATCGCGGCGACCCACATCACGACGACGCCGACGGCAATATTGCGCAGGTGACCTTCGAAGCGTCCGGGGAAGTCCATAGCCGCCGACGACACCGCGAGGCAGCCGACCAGCAGGATCAGGCCGACGATGATGGTCAGCGAGCGGTCGAAGATGAACAGGCGGCGCTTGATCCAGCTCAGGACCATGCCGCGTTCGCCGATGGCGACGGGCGACATCATGGGTTATTCCTCTCTTCCGGCTTCTGCGGCGCCGGCCGCTGCGCCGCCTTTGGTGCGGCCGGCAGTACGGCCGCCGGTGCAGCCGCGGGCTTGGTCGGTGACGGCGACGGAGCAGGCGGCGCGACCGGCTTGCCGTTTGCGGCGGCTGGTGTCGGCGCGCCGGTCGTCGCAGGCTTCGCCGGCGCGGGCGCCGGGGCCGGTGCAGCAACGGGCTTGGCGACAGGCAGGGCCAGCGTTGCGGGCGTCGGCGCGGCCTTCCCCGGAGCGACCGGCAGCGCAGGCGCTGCGGGCTTTGCCGGTGCCGCCGGCTTGGCGGCGGACGCGCCCGTCGTCGTGCTGCTGGCGTTCGCGCTGTTTGACGGCGCCGGCGCCGGCGCCGGCTGGCCTGCTGCCGGCACGACGGCGCGGGATGCGGCAGCCGGTGCGGGAGCCGGCTCGGGTTCGGCCGCCGCGTGACCCGGCGCTTCCGTGCTGCCGTCGACCTTCGCCACCGGTTCGTCCGGACGCTTGCCCAGCAGGTAGTAATCGATCGCCAGCCGTGCGATCGGTGCCGCCGCCGCTGCGCCGAAACCGGCGTTCTCCACGATCACCGCCAGCGCAATCTTCGGCTTGTCGGCCGGAGCGAACGCGACATACAGCGAATGGTCACGCAGCCGTTCGGCGATCTTGCTTGCTTCGTACTTGACGGTCTTGCTCATCGCCGCCGCCTGCGCGGTACCGGTCTTGCCGCCCGACACATAGGGCGCATTCGCGAACGATCGCGCCGACGTGCCTTCGCGGGTCACGCCGATCATCGCGTTCTTAATGACCTCGATGTTCTCCGACTTGAGCGGAATGCGGAAGCTCTCCTTCGGCACCGTCAGCTTGCGCGCCTTGGAAACCGGATCCTCGACCGACTTCACCAGGTGGGGCTTCATCACCACGCCGTTGTTCGACAGGTTCGCCACCGCGTGCGCGAGCTGCAGCGGCGTAAACGCGTTATAGCCCTGGCCGATGCCGACCGAGACCGTCTCGCCGGCGTACCACTTCTGCAGTTCCGGGCGCTTGAAGGTCTTGCGCTTCCACTCGGTCGACGGCAGCACGCCGCGCCGCTCGTTCTCGAGGTCGATGCCGGTCAGCTGGCCGAAGCCGAACGGCTTCATGAAGTCGTGAATCGCATCGATGCCGAGATCGTTGCCGAGCATGTAGTAGTAGGTATTGCACGACTGGACGATGGAACGGTACATGTCGACCCGACCATGGCCACCTTCCTTGTCGTCGCGGAACTTGTTGTTGCCGAACCAGAAGTAGCCGGGATCGGAAATGGCCATTTCCGGGGTCCGCTTGCCCAGTTCGAGCGCAGCCAGCGCCATGTAGGGCTTGAATGTCGAGCCGGGCGGATAGGTGCCGATCAGGGGACGGTTCAGCAGCGGCTTGTCGAGCGAGGTGTTCAGGTCTTCCCAGTTCTTCACGTCGATGCCGTCGACGAACAGGTTGGGGTCGAAGGTCGGCATCGACACATACGCGAGGATGTCACCGGTCTCCGGCTCGATCGCCACCAGCGCGCCGCGGCGGTCGCCGAAGGCTTTCTCGACGATCTTCTGCAGTTCGATGTCGACCGACAGGATCAGGTTCTTGCCCGATACCGGCGCATGCCGCGACAGCGTGCGCACCGCGCGCCCGCCGGCCGAGACTTCGATCTCGTCGTAGCCGGTGATGCCATGCAGGTCACGCTCGTAGCTCTTCTCCAGGCCTTCCTTGCCGAGGTACTCGGTGCCGCGATAGTTGGCGGCATCTTCGGAATCCTCGAGCTTCTCGGCCTCGCGCTTGTTCACGCGCCCGATGTAGCCGATCATGTGCGACGCGGTCTGCCCGAGCGGATACTGGCGGAACAGGCGCGCCTGGATGTCAACGCCGGGAAAACGGTACTGCTGCGCGGCAAAGCGCGCGACTTCCTCGTCGGTCAGCCGGGTGCGGATCGGCAGGCTGGCGAAGGACTTCGATTCTTCCATCAGCCGCTTGAAACGGCGGCGATCGCGCGGCTGGACGTCGATGACTTTCGCGAGCTCGTCGATCACGGTCTCGAGCGGACGATTGATTTTCGCCGGCGTGATTTCCAGCGTGTACGCAGAGTAGTTGCGCGCGAGGACGACGCCGTTGCGATCGACGATCAGGCCGCGGTTCGGCACCGCCGGCACCACCGAGATGCGGTTGCTCTCGGCGCGCTCGTAATACTCGCTGTAACGAATGGCCTGCAGCCAGACGAAGCGCAGCAGCAGAAGGCCGAAGCAGGCGAGGATGAACACGCCGGCGACCGACAGGCGCAGCCGGAACAGCTGGATTTCGCGTTCAGTGTCTTTTATCTCGGTCACGGATACGGCTCGTCAACGATCTGCCGAAGCAGGCCTGGAAGGATCAAATCGGGCGCGTGTCGTCGCGGTCGACTGCACGGCGCTGCGGCGCGAGCAGCAGGCCGCAGACCACCGGCCACAGGGCGACAGCGACGAAGCTCTGCGCGAAATACGCCCAGTCGGGCAGCTTGCCGCTGACGGCCAGCTGCACCAGTACCTGCACCACCTGCATCAGCACCAGCAGCGGCAGCACATGCAGCGCCTGCACCGGCGGACGGAACCACAGCACGCGGCGGTGGATGGTGATCGCGAAATAGGACAGCAGCGTGTAGGCGAGCGCATTCTGGCCGAGCAGCGCGGCGCCATGCACATCCATCACCAGCCCCATCAGGAAGGCAATGCCGATGCCGACCTTGCGCGGCTGGTAAATGCTCCAGAACACCAGCGTCAGCGCGACGAAATCGGGCACCCAGCCCCAGCCGCCCCAGGGCAGCAGGTTCAGCACGAAAGCAATCATCAGGCTGAACGAGATGAACGCCGGGTTCACCGGCAACAGGATGCTGTCGCGGTCCATCATTCACTGGTCTCCTTGCGCGCGGGCTTGACGTAATCCCCGTCGACCGGGGCCGATGGCGACGACGCCGGCGGCGGCGCGGCGGGAACGCCCAGCAGCACCAGCAGCTGCCGGTGGCGCGATACGCCCGCGGTCGGCTTGCAGAGGATGCGCGCAAACGCATCCGAGGTCTTGGTGTCGACCGAGGTGACGGTGGCCACCGCCAGCCCGGCCGGATAGATGCCGTCGATGCCGGACGTGGTCAGCACGTCGCCCTTCTGGATGTCGGCGTTCGACGCCATGAAGCGCAGCTCGAGCTCGCCGGTCTGGCCGCGCCCGTAGGCGACGCCGCGCACGCCGCTGCGCAGGACCTGCACGGGAATTGCGTGGTCCTTGTCGGTCAGCAGCGTCACTTCGGCAGTAAACGGGTAGGTGCGCGTGACCTGTCCGATCACGCCGACCTCGTCGATCACGGGCTGGCCGGCCAGCAGGCCGTTGCGGGCGCCGCGATCGATGACGACCTTGCGCGAGAACGGATCGCGCGCGTCATACAGGATCTCGCTCATCACCGTCTTCAGCTGCACGCGCTTGGACGCGTCGAGCAGCTGGCGCAGGTAGGCATTTTCGGCCTGCAGCTGGCCGGTCTGCTGCAGCTGCTGCGCGCTGCGCACCTGCCGCTCGCGCAACTGGCGGTTCTCGTCCTTCAGCGTCGCCAGCGTGGTGAAGTACTCGGCGGATCCGAACAGCGCATCGCGCGGCAGGATGGCCGCTACCTGCAACGGATAGAGCGCGATGCCGACGCCCTGGCGAATCAGCGACAACGCATGCAGGCGGGCGTCGGCCAACAGCAGCGCAACCGCGAGCAGCGCGAACAACAGCATCTTGGCGCGCGCCGACGCGCCTTGCTTGAAGAGTGGCGGCGGACTGTATTCCATCAAACGCTACTGCCGTTCCTGGTGAGCTGGCCGGCGCATCGCGCGCGCCGGCGGCGTTGGGGCGAGGGGTGAAGGCGGGGTCGCACGATATCCACTGCAGCGCGCCCCGGTGTGTTTACTCGTAGGAGAACAGCGACCCGAGCTTGTCCATGCGTTCCAGCGCCATGCCGGAGCCGCGCACCACGCAGGTCAGCGGATCCTCGGCCACCAGAACCGGCAGGCCGGTCTCTTCCATCAGCAGCCGGTCAAGGTCGCGCAGCAGCGCGCCGCCGCCGGTCAGCATCATGCCCTTTTCGGCGATGTCGGCGCCGAGTTCCGGCGGGGTCTGCTCGAGCGCGTTCTTGACGGCCGACACGATGCTGTTCAGCGGATCGGTCAGCGCTTCCAGCACTTCATTGCTGGAGATCGTGAACGAGCGCGGGATGCCTTCGGACAGGTTACGGCCCTTGACTTCCATCTCGCGCACTTCGGTGCCGGGGAAGGCAGAACCGATCTGCTTCTTGATCAGCTCGGCGGTCTGTTCGCCGATCAGCATGCCGTAGTTGCGGCGGATGTAGTTGACGATCGACTCGTCAAACTTGTCGCCGCCGACGCGGACCGAACCCTTGTACACCATGCCGCCGAGCGAAATGATGCCGACCTCGGTGGTGCCGCCGCCGATGTCGACCACCATCGAGCCGGTTGCCTCGGATACCGGCAGGCCGGCGCCGATCGCCGCGGCCATCGGCTCTTCGATCAGAAACACCTGCGACGCGCCGGCGCCGAGCGCCGATTCGCGGATCGCGCGGCGCTCGACCTGGGTCGAACCGCAGGGAACGCAGATGATGATGCGCGGCGAGGGCTTGAACAGCTTGGTGTCATGCACCATGCGGATGAACTGCTTGAGCATCTGCTCGGTCACGGTGAAGTCGGCGATCACGCCGTCCTTCATCGGGCGGATCGCCTCGATGTTGCCCGGCACCTTGCCGAGCATCTGCTTGGCCTCCTTGCCGACCGCCTGGATGTTCTTCTTCGCATTCGGGCCGCCCTGCTGGCGGATCGCGACCACGGACGGCTCGTCGAGCACGATGCCAAGGCCGCGGACGTAGATCAGCGTGTTCGCGGTACCCAGATCGATCGCGAGGTCATTGGAGAAATAGCTGCGAAGGAATGAAAACATGAAAGTGGATCCTCAACTGCCGGACGAGGCGAAGCCCGGCAAAAATTCGAAATTCGACGCAAAAAACGGCGCGGCGCAAAGGGCGACCATGACGACCATTAACCTGACATTCTACCTTATAATCCTTAGCAGATTGGCTGTCAGAAACGCGAAAAACCCTGCGTTTCCCTACTTTTCCCGGCAAGTACGCAGCATCTGCAACTTTTGCCATTTTTGAATCATTGATCCGGGCAAACCTGCCCGCAATCCCGATGTCACTGTCCCTGAACGATATCGCGCGACTGGCCAAGCTCGCGCAACTCGACTTGTCCGAACAGCAGGCCACCGACACGCTGGCCAAGCTGAACGACATTTTCGCGCTGGTCGAGCAGATGAAAGCCGTCGACACGACCGGCGTCGAGCCGCTGTCCCATCCGGTCGCCGCCTGGCGCAACGACCTCGCCATGCGACTACGCGAAGACCAGGTCACCGAACCCAACCGCCGCGACGACTACCAGCAGCCGGCCCCGATGGTGCAGGACGGCCTGTACCTCGTGCCGAAAGTCATCGAATAAACCCGTGGCCTGGCCCGGGCCTGCGCATTCCTTCCCATGCAAACACTCAAGCAACTGTCAGCACAGCTGAAGAACAAACAGGTGTCGGCCACCGAGCTGGCCCAAACTTACCTCGACCGCATCGCCGCCAGCGACCTGAATGCGTTCACCGGTGTCGATCCCGCGCTGACGCTCGCGCAGGCCAAGGCCGCCGACGCGCGCATTGCGGCCGGCGATGCCGGCGACCTGACCGGACTGCCCATCGCGCACAAGGACATTTTCGTCACGCGCGGCTGGCCGTCGACCGCCGGTTCAAAGATGCTCTCAGGCTACAACAGCCCCTTTGATGCGAGTGTGGTCGAACAGTTCCGCACGGCAGGCATGGTCACGCTCGGAAAACTGAACTGTGATGAATTTGCCATGGGTTCGTCCAACGAGAACTCGTTCTTCGGCGCAGTGAAGAACCCGTGGGACAAGACCGCCGTTCCGGGCGGCTCGTCCGGCGGCTCGGCCGCGGCCGTGGCCGGCGGCCTGACGCCGGCGTCTACCGGCACCGATACCGGCGGTTCGATCCGCCAGCCGGCGGCGCTGTGCGGCATCACCGGCATCAAGCCGACCTACGGCCGCGTGTCGCGCTACGGCATGATCGCTTTTGCATCGTCGCTCGACCAGGGCGGTCCGATGGCATGGACTGCGGAAGATTGCGCGATGCTGCTGAACGGCATGACGCAGTTCGACCCGCGCGACGCCACCAGCATCGAGCGCGACGCGGAAGATTTCACCCGCCACCTCGGCGACTCGCTCGCCGGCCTGAAGATCGGCGTGCCGAAGGAATATTTCGGCGAAGGCCTCGCAGCCGACGTGCAGTCGGCGATCCAGGCGGCGCTGAAAGAGTATGAAAAGCTCGGCGCGACGCTGGTCGATGTGTCGCTGCCGAAGACGTCGATGTCGATTCCGGCCTATTACGTGATCGCGCCGGCCGAGGCGTCGAGCAACCTGTCGCGCTTTGACGGCGTGCGCTACGGCCACCGTGCGAAGGACTACGCCGACCTCGGCGACATGTACCGCAAGACGCGCGCCGAAGGCTTCGGCGACGAGGTCAAGCGCCGCATCCTGGTCGGCGCCTATGTGCTGTCGCACGGCTATTACGACGCGTACTACCTGCAGGCGCAGAAGATCCGCCGGCTGATCGCGAACGATTTCCAGCAGGCCTTCCAGTCCTGCGACGTGATCATGGGCCCGGTCGCGCCGACCGTCGCGTGGGATCTCGGCTCGAAGGCCAATGACCCGGTCGCGAATTACCTGGCCGACGTCTACACGCTGTCGACCAGCCTTGCGGGCCTGCCCGGCATGTCCATCCCGGTCGGTTTCGGCCAGGGCGACAAGAATGCGAAGCGCCCGGTCGGCCTGCAGCTGATCGGCAACTACTTCAACGAAGCGAAGCTGCTGAATGTCGCGCACCAGTTCCAGCTGGCGACCGACTGGCACACCCGCCGTCCGCAAGTTTGAAAGAGGTTTGATGATGCAATGGGAAGTCGTTATCGGTCTGGAGACGCATGCACAGCTCACCACCGAATCGAAAATCTTCAGCGGCGCGCCGACTGCATTCGGCGCCGAGCCGAACACGCAGGCCTGCCCGGTCGACCTCGCGCTGCCGGGCGTGCTGCCGGTGCTGAACAAGGGCGCGGTCGAACGTGCGATCCAATTCGGCCTCGCGATCGGCGCAACGATTGCGCCGCGCTCGATCTTCGCGCGCAAGAATTACTTCTACCCCGACCTGCCGAAGGGCTACCAGATCAGCCAGTTCGAAATTCCGGTGGTGCAGGGCGGCACGATCTCGTTCGCCGTCGAAAAAGACGGCAAGGCCGAAATGAAGACCGTGCAGCTGACGCGCGCGCATCTGGAAGAAGACGCCGGCAAGTCGCTGCACGAGGACTACCACGGCATGACCGGCATCGACCTGAACCGCGCCGGCACGCCGCTGCTCGAGATCGTCACCGACCCTGACATGCGCAGCGCCGCCGAGGCGGTCGCGTATGCCAAGGCGCTGCATGCGCTGGTGGTGTGGCTGGGCGTCTGCGACGGCAACATGCAGGAAGGCTCGTTCCGCTGCGATGCGAACGTGTCGGTGCGCCCGGTCGGCCAGAAGGAATTCGGCACGCGCTGCGAGATCAAGAACCTGAACTCGTTCCGATTCCTCGAAGAGGCGATCAACTACGAAGTGCGCCGCCAGATCGAACTGATCGAGGACGGCGGCACCGTCGTGCAGGAAACCCGGCTGTACGATCCGGACAAGAAGGAAACCCGCTCGATGCGCAGCAAGGAAGATGCGATGGACTATCGCTACTTCCCCGATCCCGACCTGCCGCCGCTGGCGATCGCGCAGGAATGGATCGACCGCGTGAAAGCGACGCTGCCGGAATTGCCGGGCGCAATGCGCGAGCGCTTCGTGCGCGACTACCAGCTGCCCGAATACGATGCGATGGTGCTGACG
>JACCEC012070921.1_pt1 | contig 35295 bp, 32 predicted proteins | sample 7450121 | NCBI WGS metagenome assembly JACCEC01 (sample SAMN15323455, study PRJNA562643) | freshwater metagenome | isolation source: river surface water | place: USA:Blue River Watershed | collected 2017-08-18 | reverse complement strand
TGCCGGGTCGCGAGCAGGTTCAGCTCGTTGTCATGGATTTATCCGAAACGTACCGGTCTATCGTGCAAAAGTACTTTCCTAACGCCAAGATCGTGGCTGACCGCTTTCACGTGATTCGACTGGTCAATCAGCACTTTCTGAATCTCTGGAAACAACAAGATCCGGTAGGAAGAATGAACCGTGGCTTGCTGAGTTTGATGAGACGGCATCGCTGGAATCTGAGTCCGGAGCAGCGCGAGAATCTGGCACGGTATTTAGATCAATTCCCGGTTCTTAAGTCACTGTACTTTGCCAAGCAACGGCTCAATAAGCTGCTATTGATTAGGAATTTAATGCCTAAACATGGGAGGAAATTTATGGGACGTTTGCTGAAGCTGATTGAGCAATTAGCTAAAAGCCCAGCGCGCACTTTGGCCAACACACTGACCTCTTGGTTGGAGCCGATCGTCAGGATGTGGCGCACTTCAAGATCAAACGGAATAACGGAAGGGTTCCACACTAAAATGGAAATGATGTCCCGAAGGGCATATGGATTTAGGAACTTTGAGAATTACCGGCTCAGGGTCTTGGCCCACTGCGGTTGGAACGGTGTATTTAGCCGTATTTAATGAGTACTGATATTTAATGAATACTGCTCATCCCCCGATAATGGGGTAGAGCCTATTTTTTAGGCAGTTGAGTTGAACTGTGCGCTGGCGGAGAGGGTGGGATTCGAACCCACGGTGGATTTGCACCCACGCCTGATTTCGAGTCAGGTACATTCGACCACTCTGCCACCTCTCCGGCGCGTGCAATTGTGTGGATCAATTGCGATGAAGCTGTTGCTTCACCTTGGTCAAGGGCGTCATTCTAGCAGAAACAGGACCGCAAGCCGCTACACTAGAGGGATCGATGTTGATCCCAACCTTTGAGCCGGACTAAGCCATGTTATTTCTGTTGTCTCCAGCTAAAAAACTCGACTACGACTCAGCCGTTCAGACTGAAATCCACTCCCAACCTTTGTTTGTCAAAGAAGCCGCACAGTTGATCAAGGTGCTCAAAACGCAGAGCGCTGAGGACGTGGCCGAACTGATGGACTTGAGTCCGGCGCTAGCCAAGCTCAACGTGGAGCGTTATGCCGCCTGGAAGCCTACTTTCTCTCAGTCCAATTCCCGCCAGGCCGTCCTGGCTTTTAACGGCGATGTCTACGAAGGTCTGGAGGCTGCGACCCTCAAGGAAAAAGACCTGGAATGGGCGCAAGAGCACGTGGCGATCCTGAGTGGGCTGTACGGAGTGTTACGTCCTCTGGATCTGATGCAGCCCTATCGCCTGGAGATGGGGACCAAAATCGCCAATCCCGGCGGCTCAAATCTTTATCAGTTTTGGGCAAAAACAATTGCCCCTTACTTGAATGAGCGTCTGGCCAAGGAGAAGGATCCCATTATCGTCAATCTGGCCTCCGAAGAGTATTTCAAGTCTGTGGACCAGAAGGCGCTGAAGGCCCGAGTGATTCAATGCGTGTTTCAAGACGCAAAGGGCCCGACATGGAAAGTGGTGAGTTTTCACGCCAAACGCGCGCGCGGCTTGATGGCGCGTTTCGCGATTGAGAAACGCATCACCAAGCCCGAGGGTTTGAAAAAATTTGCCAGTGAGGGCTATGCCTTCGCACCGGAAGTCTCCACGGAAGATAAGCTTGTCTTCCGTAGACCTGAATGACGAGGTCAAACAGGGCAGGGCTTAATGCATGCTCCAGCCATGACTGACCACAACAGACTGACCTGTCAGGGCACTGCTTTCAAAGCCGGCTAGAAACGCGACCACGTTGGCGACGTCCTCGGTGGTGGTGAATTCACCATCGACAGTATCTTTGAGCATGACGTTTTTGATCACTTCTGCTTCAGTGATCTTGAGTGCTGCTGCCTGCTCAGGGATTTGCTTGTCAACCAGAGGCGTACGAACAAAGCCCGGGCACACGACGTTGGCGCGCACGCCCTTGGGGCCGCCTTCTTTGGCGACCACGCGCGCGAGACCCAAAATGCCGTGCTTGGCGGCGACATAGGCCGCTTTCAGGCGGGAGGCTTCGTGCGAGTGCACTGAACCCATGTAAATGATGGAGCCGCCTTTGCCGCCCGCATACATGTGTTTGATGGCTGCTTTGGTGGTGAGAAACGAACCATCGAGGTGAATGGCGATAATTTTTTTCCAGTCGGCAAAAGGGAAGTCCTCGATCGGATGCACGATCTGGATGCCCGCGTTGGCGACCAAAATATCGATACCCCCGAATGTTTGAGCCGCCAAATCTGTTCCCGCATTGACAGCAGCCTCGTCCGTGACATCCATGACGACCCCCATCGCTTTTCCACCCGACTGCTTGATTTCCTCTGCCACTTTGTCTGCCGCAGCCTGATTCAGGTCAGCGATCACGACAGTCGCGCCTTGGCTGGCGAGTTTCAAGGCGCATTCGCGTCCGATTCCGCTCGCTGCGCCGGTGATCAGTGCAACTTTATTTTGTAGTGACATATCAAACTCCTGAAGGATAGTATGTGGGTCTGGAACGTTGTCATTGTGATTGTAAAGCTGATTGGAGAGTGTCTTGAAAATTGCCGAAATCAAAAAAAACGCCTATTCGATGCCGTTCGCGAGTCCCTCTTACCCTAAAGGGCCTTATCGCTTCAGGAATCGCGAGTTTTTAATCATTTCATATCGAACGGATCCAAAGAAACTGCGTGAAATGGTGCCCGAGCCTCTGACAATCGATGATCCGATCGTGCACTACGAGTTCATCCGTATGCCTGATTCATCTGGATTTGGCGACTACACAGAGTCGGGACAAGTGATCTCCGTGATTGACGAGCAAGGTCGCCGAGGTGGTTATACCCACATGATGTATCTTGATGACGAAGCACCCATTGCAGGAGGGCGGGAGCTGTGGGGCTTTCCTAAAAAGCTCGCTCATCCAAAACTCGTCGTTGACTCTGACACGCTCGTCGGGTTGCTCAATTATGGTCAGGTGCGGGTGGCAACGGGGACGATGGGCTACAAATACGAGGAACTCGACCGGATCGCCGAGCAAAAGAAACTGCTTGAAACGCCCAATTATTTGTTCAAAATCATCCCGCACGTCGATGGCACTGCGCGCGTATGCGAGTTGGTGCGCTACTACTTGCAGGACGTCAACGTCAAAGGCGCCTGGACAGGACCTGCAAGGCTCGAGCTGTGCCAGCATGCTTTGGCGCCTGTCGCCGATCTCCCTGTCCTTGAAATCGTCGGCGCCAAGCATTTAGTCTGCGATCTTACTTTGGGTTTGGGCGAGGTCGCCTACGATTACCTGAAGCCTTGAATGCGGGATGACTAAACTGACCGGATGAGCTTCGCTGGCGGGTGTGTACATCGAACGTCACGAAGTTCTCACCTTCTGCAGGCATCGCGAGGCAGTCTTGACAATCGAGCGTTTCATGCATGTCATGCAAGCCTGTGTGCCAATGATGACTCATTGTTTCAGCGCTGAACTCGTAATCTTTGTAATGACCTTCTGTGCGTTTGTTTTTGTAAATGAGATGAATCACGTTATAGCGCGCACCCATCATGTGCCGCATCATTTCGTCAAACCAGGGGTCTTTGGCACGCACCGACGCTGGAATGCGATCGATCGTATCAAACCAGACACGACGCATTTTTTGGGCCATATCCACAGCATTTGTCACGGTCCGGGTGCGGCTGGAATATTGAATGTCTTTGAGTCGCTCATTGACTTGGAAAATATCCACGGGCAGCGGACCTCGCGCGCTCCATAGATCGACTTGAAAAACCAAGGTGTCTTTGCGCGGCGTAGCACCTAATACATACTCGAGCGGGGTGTTGGACACACAGCCGCCATCCCAGTAATACTCGCCATCGATTTCGGTTGCTGGAAATCCTGGGGGAAGAGAGCCGGATGCCAGAAAATGCTTGGGCGTAAGCTTGGTATCTACAGAATCAAAATAAACAAAGTTACCTGTGGCGACGTTGGTTGCCCCAAGCGAGACGCGCGTCTCGCCGCTATTGATCCGGTCAAAATCTGCAAACCGTTCCAATGTCGAGAGGATCGGAGAGGTATCGTAAAAGCTCGTCGTGTCTGGAGAGCCGCCTCCAGGCGCCATGATTCGGGGCTTGAAAAAATTCTCCTGACCCTTGATGATCGCAGACATGGCGGCCATTGAGCACTTCATGGTGTGTTCGACGCCCTTGAACATCTCTCCCCAAGGTGCTAGCCACTGATCAAAGATTTTGGCGGGATCCACGCTGAGTGCGGTCGGCAAGGCGGGCGGGCTACAGATGGTTTCCCAAAACCCTCTGAGCATTTCTACTCTTTTTTCGGGAGGGTTGCCAGCAATGATGGCGCAATTCAGTGCGCCGATAGAGATGCCGGCGACCCAGTTTGGATGTATCCCGGCATTTGCCAGTCCTTCATAGACGCCCGCTTGATAGGACCCCAATGCGCCGCCACCTTGGAGCACAAGCGCGACTCTGGGATAGTCCGGAAGTTTGATACGACGTTGAGTCATGTAGGGGATCCTGAAGGCGTGGGTTGTATGTGACTGTGTATGACCGCAAACTCCGCATCGATATTCGCAATCGTTTTTTGCAATTGCGTCATCGGATAGGCAAAGTTTGGCAAGCTACCGTCCACAATGGATGCAGGCAGTGGCGCAAGTGGAGTGCTGTGACCCGCTTGCAGGTGAGGAATGATCTGGGCAAGGTGATCTTTAACAATCGGATTGCTTTGCGGAGAAATCGTGAGTGCATGGGTGACCGCGTTAATTTGAGATGCCAGCATGTGGGCTTGGATCATCAGGTTGTTGAATTCAATCACGTGCCATTGACGCGCTCGTGGCTCCAGCATCATGCGATAAAAAGCTTCGGCAAAATTACCAAGTGCGACATAGACATTTTTGCGCGCAAGTCTCCAGGCAACATCAGCACGTTGAATGTCACTATTTTGGGGATCATTCTTGTTTTTTTGCAGCGTTTCGACGTAATGCAAACCCGCTCGCAAATATTCACGGTTCGCATTGATCGCTGCGCGGGCAAGCGAGGGCATAAACTGCGCTTCCCACCAGGGTAAAAAATAACTGCAGGCAAATGAAATAACCGAACCAATCAGGGTATCAAGCGCTCTGTCGGTAATGATTGTGGTGGCTGTTGGATCCACAAAATGAAATGCCAGCAATACGGCATTTGTATTGAAGACCGAAGCCATCATGTAGTTCAGTTGTAATAAGCTTCCACCAATGATCGTAGAGGCCACCATCGCGACAAAAAGCCAGGTATTGTTATCTGTGCTGTATAGCGCGCCGAGGGCCACCACGCAGCCGATCAGTGTGCCAAACAGTCTCCAGCCGTTGCGTTGACGCGTGAGTGCAAACCCAGGCTTCATGATGATCAGGACTGTCAGCAAAATCCAGTAGCCCTGAGGGGCGAGTGCTGGAATCAGGGTCCAGACAGTCATGGCGGTGGCGGCTGCGAGTGTCACGCGTAATGCATAGCGACAGATAGGCGAGTCCAGACGCAAGTTGCTCGTAATCATGCCGGGGCGATATTTTTCGCGCGAGAGAAATTGACTCAGGGATTGATCGAGTACGGTAGGCTGGATGGGTTCTGATTTTTTATTCAGGTCGGTCGAGACGATCATGCGCTGGACAAGATTGGCGCTATGCCGAAGTCGACGCAAAATCTCGATGCAGAGGTTGTAGACATCGGGCTCGCGCTGCGAATAGCCGTTACGTGCCATCTGGTCAATTTCGAACTCAATCGCGCGAAGCTCAGCTTTGACACTGTTGCGTGGAGACGCCGCGCGCTCGCGGGAAACGGCCAGTGCGATCCGATCCAGGTCGACGGACATTTTGTAGAGCGCATCGCGCATGAAAATCAGAATGTCTGATTCTCCGAGCTTAGACCGTAGCAATGAATAGTCAGTTCGAGTGGCGACCAGCGTATCCAGAATATCGATGGTGTCGACAAAGAGATTCCACAACATGATGCGTTTAGGCTGGTCGGGTCTGATCTTGCCAGAAAGCCCCCTCAGTACCATGTCGCGCGCCGCTTGTTGCTTGTCGGTCATGTTCGACTGACAGGTGATGAGCTTGCGATAGCTTTCATCCAGATCCAGATCAAGGCTGTACATGTTCGCGCGCTGGGCAACGTAATCGGAGGTGGCGAACAGCGCGACAGAAAGCGCCTGCTCTTTTTCCCTCAGATTCATGGCCCGGCTAAGGGAATAACTGAAGACGGTGTAAAACAATCCTCCGCCAAACGAGGTGAGGGTGTGCATCCAGACCTCATTGGCCGAGAGCGCCTCGTGCATGGTGACGGTCATCAGCAACAGGCAGGCAAAACCGATCTGCCCCCCTCTTTTGCCGTATACAGACAGCATGGAATAGGCAAAACATTGGCCAATGACAGCGATCCACAACAATAGCGGGTAGTTTGAGGCCAGGCTCGTGATCGCGACAGTCAGAGTGCTCAAGAGCGTTCCGCCCAGCATCTCTCTGCCACGATGCTCGTGGGGCCCAGGCTGATCAATAAATGCGACGCACAAGGCACCGAAAGTCGCTACCAGACCCGTCGCGTACCAACCGAACAGGCCGCCCAAAATGGTCACGGGCAGAAGGGTGCCTGCCGCGCGCCTGATGCCGCTAAAAAGGTGGTGGCTGTAGATAAAGCGCTGAAGCTGGCTGGCAGTTTCGTTCATAAATCCTGTGTGCGCTGCAGCAATTTGTGCCTGGGACTCCACTCTAGCGGACTCTTGCGGAGGTGACAACCTAGTTCCGGCCTTTCCCTCTGGATTTGCGCTGCGGCGCACAACACGTTAAAGTTTCAGATTCGGGCAAAAAAGCTTATCGTTTTTGTGCGCGAAGGCGTTCGTATCTCGGTCACCGCTTTGGTACGCAACGTCAATACACAAACTTTTGCTGCTGTCCTTGCCAAAAGCTCGGGTCAGCGGCTTCCGTTTCGATCCAGTGCACCCCTGTTGGGTGCGTGCATAGCCTGATGGCGAATGTGCGCCAGGTTGACAAGGTGTCCGGGTGGCCAGGCTCAGTGAGCTTGAAAACGTCGGAGCATGTTGTCTGAATCTGTCGCGGTTCAGCGAGATCTGATCATACAGACCGCAGTCATAGGGGCGAAGCCGGTAATGAAAGGAATGACCTCATGGAACTCAATGGCGCAGACATCGTCACGCGCGTCTTAGCTGACGAAGGTGTTGAACACGTATTTGGCTACCCAGGTGGCGCGGTTCTATACATCTACGACGCAATCTACAAACAAGATAAATTCAAACATATTTTGGTGCGACACGAGCAGGCCGCAGTGCATGCGGCGGATGCCTATTCGCGCTCTTCGAACAAGGTTGGTGTGTGCCTGGTCACGAGTGGCCCCGGCGTCACCAATGCAGTGACAGGCATTGCGACGGCCTATATGGACTCGATTCCGATGGTCATCATCAGCGGTCAGGTGCCTACGCACGCGATCGGTGAAGACGCTTTCCAGGAATGCGACACCGTCGGCATTACCCGTCCTTGCGTCAAGCACAATTTCCTTGTGCGAGATGTCAAGGACCTGGCTGACACCTTGCGCAAGGCGTTTTATATCGCCCGCACAGGTCGCCCCGGTCCAGTCTTGGTGGATATCCCCAAGGACATCAGCTTCGCACACTGCAAATACACGCCTGCCAAGTCCGAGCCTGTGATGCGCTCTTATGCGCCTGTCGTAAAGGGTCATCAGGGGCAGATCAAAAAGGCTGTGCAGATGTTGCTGCAAGCCGAGCGCCCGATGATTTATACCGGTGGAGGCGTCATTCTTTCAGACGCCTCGCCAGAGCTGCATCAGTTTGTTCGAATGATCGGTGCGCCTTGCACGAATACTTTGATGGGGCTGGGCGCTTATCCCGCGACAGACAAGCAGTTTGTGGGCATGCCAGGTATGCATGGGACCTACGAGGCCAATATGGCGATGCAGCACTGTGACGTGCTGATCGCTGTTGGCGCCCGTTTCGATGACCGGGTCATTGGTAATCCCAAGCACTTTGCTCAAAATCCCCGCAAGATTATTCACATCGACATCGATCCATCTTCTATTTCCAAGCGCGTCAAAGTCGATGTGCCGATTGTGGGTAATGTCAAAGATGTTCTGACCGAATTGATGGCGCAGTACCAAGCCGCTGCCGCCGAAACTCGCCCCAACACCGAGGCCTTGGCCAAGTGGTGGCAACAAGTCGAGGTTTGGCGTAGCAAAGAGTGCATGAAGTTTGCGGATTCGACCGAGCTGATCAAACCACAGTCCGTCGTACAAAAGCTGTGGGAAGTCACGGGCGGAGATGCTTTCATTACTTCCGACGTCGGTCAGCATCAGATGTGGGCAGCGCAGTACTACGGTTTTGACAAGCCTCGCCGCTGGATCAACTCGGGCGGCCTGGGCACGATGGGTGTGGGTTTGCCCTACGCCATGGGTGTGCAGATGGCTAATCCTGATGCAACAGTCGCATGCATCACGGGTGAAGGCTCTATCCAGATGAATATCCAGGAGCTCTCGACTTGCCGTCAATATCACCTGACACCCAAGATCATTTGCCTGAATAATCGCTTCCTCGGCATGGTGCGGCAGTGGCAGCAGATTGATTACTCCTCACGCTACTCAGAGTCCTACATGGATGCTTTGCCTGATTTCGTCAAATTGGCCGAAGCATACGGACATGTCGGCATGCGGATTGAAAAGCCTGCCGATGTTGACGGTGCCTTGCGTGAAGCGTTCAAACTCAAAGACCGCCTGGTATTCATGGACTTCATTACGGATCAAAGCGAAAACGTCTGGCCGATGGTCAAGGCGGGCAAGGGCTTGACCGAGATGTTGCTCGGTTCAGAAGATCTGTAAGGGGACCACCATGAAACATATTATTTCTGTTCTGATGGAAAATGCGCCTGGAGCGCTGTCCCGGGTGGTGGGTTTGTTTTCGGCGCGTGGTTACAACATCGAAACACTCACGGTTGCACCGACCGAGGACAATACTTTGTCACGTCTGACGTTGGTGACAATGGGTTCTGATGACGTGATCGAGCAAATCACCAAGCATTTGAACCGCCTGGTGGATGTCATCAAGGTTGTCGATCTGACAGAGGGTCCGCATCTCGAGCGTGAACTGATGTTGATCAAAGTTCGTGCGGTAGGTAAAGAACGCGAAGAAATGAAGCGGATGGCGGATATTTTCCGTGGCCGCATCATCGACGTCACCGACAAAGCCTACACCATCGAATTGACTGGTAATCAAGACAAGATTCAGGCGTTTATCGACGCCTTGGATCGAAGTGCGATTTTGGAAACCGTCCGTACAGGCGTTTCCGGAATCGGTCGCGGCGAGCGAATCCTGAAGCTGTGATCTGCTGCTGAATATTTAAAGTTGTTTCAACTATTTATTGCATTCAATTTACAAAAATCTGGAGCCCAGAATGAAGGTTTTTTACGATAAAGATTGTGACCTGTCCCTGATCAAAGGTAAGACAGTTGCCATTATTGGCTACGGCTCGCAAGGTCACGCGCATGCGCTGAACCTGCATGAGTCGGGTGTGAAAGTGGTGGTGGGTTTGCGCAAAGACGGCGCTTCTTGGAAAAAGGCCGCCAACGCTGGCTTGAAAGTCGCCGAAGTCGCCGATGCAGTCAAAGCCGCCGACCTCGTGATGATGCTCTTGCCCGACGAAAATATCGGTCAGGTGTACCGTGAAAGCGTACATAGCAACATCAAGCCTGGCGCAGCCTTGGCTTTTGCTCACGGTTTTAACGTCCACTACGGTCAAGTCATTCCCCGCACGGATATCGACGTGGTGATGGTCGCTCCTAAGGCACCTGGACATACTGTTCGCGGCACTTACGCTCAGGGTGGTGGTGTGCCAGCGCTGGTTGCGGTTCACCAGGACAACTCGGGCTCTGCCCGCGATGTGGCTCTGTCCTATGCTTGCGCGATCGGCAGCGGTCGCGCCGGTGTGATCGAGACAAACTTCCGTGAAGAAACTGAAACCGACTTGTTCGGCGAGCAGGCAGTTCTGTGCGGTGGTACGGTCGAGTTGATCAAAGCGGGTTTCGATACGCTCGTGGAAGCAGGTTATGCCCCAGAAATGGCTTACTTCGAGTGCTTGCACGAACTCAAGCTGATCGTTGACCTGATCTATGAAGGCGGAATCGCCAACATGAACTATTCCATCTCGAACAACGCCGAGTTTGGCGAGTACGAGACAGGTCCCAAGATTGTGACAGACGCCACACGCGAAGCCATGCGCAAGTGTCTGACTGACATTCAGACAGGCGAGTATGCCAAGCGCTTTATCCTCGAAAACCAGGCAGGCGCTCCTGCGCTGATTTCACGTCGCCGGATTAACGCCGAGTCGCAAATTGAGGTGGTGGGTGCTAAATTGCGCGCCATGATGCCTTGGATTGCTGCAAACAAGCTGGTCGACAAGACTAAGAACTGATTACCTTTAAATCAGTGAGCAGTTGAAACACGCCCCTCGGGGCGTGTTTTTTTGGGTTAACCTTCTCCCTACGATGAATACACCTCACTATCCCCACCCGATTATCGCCCGCGAGGGCTGGCCCTTTTTGGCTGGCTCGATCCTGATCGCTTTGCTCGTGACGTGGTTGTCACCCGCTTGGTCAATATTGTTTTGGATCATCGCGATTTTTGTCCTCCAGTTCTTTCGTGATCCTGCCCGCTCCGGTTCAACGGAGCCTCGCGCCGTACTTTCTCCTGCCGACGGCCGAATTGTCGTGGTCGAAGAAACGCAAGACCCTTATGCCGATCGCAAAGCACTCAAGATCAGTGTGTTCATGAACGTTTTTAACGTGCATAGCAACCGTTCGCCAGTGGATGGCGAGGTCGTCAGTACACAATATTTTCCCGGCAAGTTTTTTAATGCCGCGCTGGATAAGGCCTCCCTCGAAAATGAACGTAACGCGATGATTTTGCGCATGCCTGATGGTCACATCGTGACCGCAGTGCAGGTAGCGGGTCTCGTGGCCAAGCGCATCCTCTGCTACACAAAGCAGGGCGAAACCTTGTATCGCGGTCAGCGTTATGGTTTTATACGATTTGGTTCGCGTGTGGATGTTTACTTGCCAGTAGGTTCACGCCCACGCGTGGCGATTGGTGATAAGGTGAGTGCGACGACAACCGTGCTGGCCGATTTGCCTGAAACCCTTTAGTGATCAAAGCCCATGCCTGTTGACCCCTTGCGCGATCCAGAACAACGCCACCGCAGTATTTACCTGCTGCCCAATGCGTTTACGACCGCTGCGTTGTTTGCGGGTTTTTATGCAGTCGTCCAGGCGATGAACAATCGCTTCGAGATGGCGGCTATTGCGATTTTCGTTGCGATGGTTCTCGACGGTATGGACGGACGTGTGGCGCGTTTGACCAAAACGACCTCTGCGTTTGGTGAACAGTACGATTCGCTTTCAGATATGACGTCTTTCGGCGTTGCACCCGCATTGGTGATGTACGAGTGGATGTTGCATGACCTGGGGCGCTGGGGCTGGCTTGCTGCCTTTGTGTACGTGTGTGGTGCGGCGCTGAGGTTGGCCCGCTTCAACACCAATATCGCCGTCGTGGATAAAAGATTTTTTCAAGGTTTACCCAGCCCTGCCGCTGGCGCGCTGATTGCGGGTTTTGTGTGGCTGGTGGTTGATAACCGTCTGCAGGTCCCCAAAGAGCTATTGGCTTGGACAGCGTTTGTCATCACCCTTTACTGTGGGGTGGCGATGGTCTCGAATTTGCCTTTTTATAGCGGCAAGTCGTTTGCCTTGGGACGCAGCGTCCCTTTTTGGGTCATTCTTGTCTTTGTAGCTGGTTTTGTGTTTATTTCCAGCAACCCACCCGTCGTCCTGTTTGGTTTATTCATTGTCTACGGACTGTCCGGATGGGGAGTCTGGCTCTGGCGCTGGCAGCGCGCCAGACGTTCCAGGACTTAACGCATTCTGTCGCCGTCACCCAAAGTATCTGGGTCGGGGGCGGGGTGGAATCGGTTGACCAGATTACCCTGCGGTCCCATATAGACGTACATCATTGCAGCCCAAACACCTTCTTGCTTGTAACGGTAAGCCCAGACAATCTCATTGCCTTTGGCAATGCCGTACTTGTTGGCGGGTTCGCCGAACTCACATAAAACTTGCTGGTCAGTCCATTTGCCGTTAGCCAGTACCTGGAAGTGAGCATCCGTCAGTAACTGTTGCATCTCAACGACAGTGCCTTGCTTGGTGGTATTGGTGCCCCAGGCGTATTGACCGTAGGGTTGCATCGTCCAGATCAGGCGTTGTGTGCCGTCGTCGCGCGTGCAGGTGGTGGTGGGTTTGCCCAGTTTCTGAACGGCCTCGGCAACCGACATGCCAGGTTTGACGGACTGGTAGTTGGCGCAGCCGGCGAGCACGGCAACTGAGGCGGCCGCGATCGCAAAGCCTCCGGCCCGCAAGGGGCGTTTGAAAGCGGCAGCAAGCTGACTGGCTGGATTGCGGGCGGATATAGAGGTCAGTTTGGTCATTATTAGGCTCATTTCAGGGCTTGTCCGGGATCCGATCTGGATCGATTGAGTTGATTTTAGCCAATCGGCTATAATTCTGGAGCTTTATCGTAATACGTAGTGTTGAAAGTGCATTAAAATTGTAACGATTTGATTTATAAATCGTTTTTTTGTTCCATCACGTCAGGACGCCTCGGTCCTGACGCTTGTCATCTGAGGTCATAAAATGTCTGTTGCTGATATTAAAAAATCTGACATCGTCGCGCAATATCAACGCGCACAGGGCGATACCGGTTCACCAGAAGTTCAAGTGGCTTTGCTGACAGCTCGCATCAATGAGCTGACAGGTCACTTCAAAACCCACATGAAAGACCATCACTCACGTCGCGGCCTGCTTCGCATGGTAAGCCGCCGTCGTAAGTTGCTAGATTATCTCAAGAGCCGCAACCCAGATTCCTATCGTGCACTGATCGAAAAACTCGGTCTGCGTAAGTGATCGGTATCCATGGGGCAGTCTCCCCGTGAGTCAACCGTGGTCGGTGCGGCACTACTGCCGCAACGTCCACGGTTTTTCATTTGTAAGGATTAAATTGTCATGTTCAATAAAGTGACCAAATCATTCCAGTATGGACAACATACTGTCGTGCTTGAGACGGGTGAAATTGCTCGCCAGTCCTCAGGCGCAGTCTTAGTAACGGTCGAAGATACAGTCATACTTGCAACGGTCGTTGCAAAAAAAGACGCCAAGGCTGGTCAGGACTTTTTCCCCCTGACGGTTGATTACATTGAAAAAACCTACGCCGCAGGCAAGATTCCCGGTGGCTTTTTCAAGCGCGAAGGCAAGCCTTCCGAAAAAGAAACACTGACTTCGCGTCTGATCGATCGTCCTCTGCGTCCATTGTTCCCAGAGGGTTTCTACAACGAAGTGCAGGTCATCATCCACGTGTTGTCCTGCAACCCTGAAATCGATCCTGATATTCCCGCAATGATCCGTGCGTCGGCTGCTCTGGCCGTTTCAGGCATTCCTTTCAACGGCCCGATTGGTGCTGCCCGCGTGGGTTACATCGATGGCCAGTACCTGGTGAACCCGACTGCGACACAGCTCAAAACTTCGCAGATGGATCTCATCGTTGCAGGTACAGAAGCCGCTGTGCTGATGGTTGAGTCCGAAGCCCAGCAACTTTCCGAAGAAGTCATGCTTGGCGGTGTGGTGTTTGGCCACAATGCGATGCAAGCCGTTATCGGCGCGATCAATGACCTCGTGCGTGAAGCCGGTAAGCCCGAATGGGATTGGCAGCCAGCGCCTAAGAACGAAGCGCTGATCGCAGCAGTGACTGCCGCCGCTCAGGACGCTCTTTACGCAGCCTATCAGACACGTCAAAAGCAAGAGCGCACCACGCAATTGCGCCAGGTCTATGCGAACGTTCATGCCAAACTGGCTGAAGCTGCTGCCGCACAGGGTGTTGCTGCTCCCGATGGCGTGACCGTCGACAACATTCTGTTTGATCTCGAAGCCAAAATCGTCCGTAGCCAAATTCTGAGCGGTGAGCCACGTATCGACGGCCGCGACACGCGTACTGTGCGTCCGATCGAAATCCGTCTGGGTGTATTGCCACGTGTTCACGGCAGCGCATTGTTCACGCGCGGCGAGACTCAGGCACTGGTGATCGCGACTCTCGGCACCAAGCAAAACGAACAAATCATCGATGCGCTTATGGGCGAGTACCGTGACCGTTTCCTGATGCACTACAACATGCCTCCTTTCGCCACTGGTGAAACAGGTCGTGTGGGTACTCCCAAGCGCCGCGAAATCGGCCATGGTCGTTTGGCCAAGCGTTCGCTTGTGCCTTTGTTGCCCGATGCGCAAGACTTCCAGTACACCATTCGCCTGGTTTCCGAGATCACCGAATCCAACGGTTCATCTTCGATGGCGTCGGTGTGCGGCGGTTCACTTGCAATGATGGATGCTGGCGTGCCTCTCAAAGATCACGTTGCGGGTGTGGCGATGGGTCTGATCCTCAACGAAGGCAAGTTCGCCGTGTTGACCGATATCCTGGGTGATGAAGATCACCTTGGCGATATGGATTTCAAAGTGGCCGGTACCGAAAACGGTATTACAGCGCTGCAAATGGATATCAAAATCCAGGGCATCACCAAAGAGATCATGCAAGTCGCACTGGCGCAAGCCCGCGATGGTCGCCTGCATATCCTGAACAAAATGCGCGAAGCGATCCAGAATTCGCGTGGTGAGTTGTCGGCATTTGCGCCGCGCATGCTCAGCATGAAGATCAATCCAGAGAAGATTCGCGATGTGATCGGTAAAGGTGGCGCCACCATCCGTGCACTGACCGAGGAAACCGGTTGCCAGATCGATATTTCCGATGATGGCACGATCGTGATTTCAAGTGCTGATCTGGATCGTGCGCACGAAGCCCAGCGCCGCATCACAGAATTGACCGCTGACGTCGAAGTCGGTCAGGAATACGATGGCAGCGTGTTGCGTCTGCTGGATTTTGGCGCAATCGTCCAGGTTCTGCCAGGGCGTGATGGTCTGTTGCATATCTCTGAGATCGCAAACTATCGCATCGCCAACATCAATGACGTCCTCAAAGTCGGTCAGGCTTTGCGCGTCAAAGTGATCGAGGCGGATGACAAGGGTCGCCTGCGTTTGTCGGTCAAGGCCATCGGTGGCATTGAGCAACAAGGCGGTGCACCAGCCGCTGAGGCAGCCGCTCCAGCCGCAGCACCCGAGGCACCCGCTCAGTAATCACTGACGGTTTCCGCTAAAACCCTGTCAGGTCACAAGCCGGCAGGGTTTTTTTGCGCCAGCTCATAGAGCCCGGCTAATCTGAAAAGACGATCCCGACGCAACATCCCTAACATGGGCTCGGGCTGACGTCTGCCTGTAGAGACGAGCTCGCCGACAGTGGACTCAAGTGCCTCATTGATCATATGTCGGTGAGTGGGCCACCATTGAGACAGCAAACGATCCGGATCAATGAGCCCCAGCTGCTGGCGTCTGAGTTCCGAGCGACTGAAGTCCTTGATATTCCAAGTCAATATGCTGACTGGATTCGCTTGAGTGCTGGCGACTGCCGCGATACCGGTTGCCGCGACATGTTTATCTTTACGGTCGGTGTGTTTGAGTACCGTTTCAAAAGGCGTGACATCACCCATATTGGCGGCAGGAAATTGTTCCTGCATGATTTGCCATTCACACTTTAATAGCTCTGGATCGATCGTCCAAAGCCGTGCGGCGTTACGTTGCCATTCTTGACCAATCTTGTCTGTCCAGAGGGGCTGAAAAAGGCCGTCATGCGCAAGATTGAGCAAAAGCGGCCGAAGTAAGCCCGACATCATGATGCAGGCGTCCAGAACAAGGGCAGGGCGTTGGGCTTCGGTCATGCATGAATTAAATCACGACATCGCAATCTCTACATCGCATTCACGACAGCGCATTCATGAAAGCGCATTCATGAAAGCGCATGTTTAGCGGCTCGAATAATTGTTTGCGCATCCACTCCAAAAAAAGCCCTAAGGGTCGCGCGCGTATCACTGCGCCCAAAACCATCGGTGCCCAATGTCATAAAGCGACGACTTGAAGGAATATAGGCGCGTACCGTTTCAGGAACCGCGCGGACATAATCCGTGGCGGCAATGATCGGTCCTTGGCTCTTGCCGAGTTGCTGATAGATAAATGGCACGCCAGGCTCTGTTGCGCCAGCCAGAGCAGCTTGCTCGCAAGCCAGTCCGTCACGGGCCAGCTCGCTCCAGCTTGTGACGCTGTAGACCGAGGTTGTGATGCCTTGGGCGCAGAGTTCTTGAGCGGCCTTGATGACCTCAGTCAAAATCGCACCCGAGCCTAATAAAGTCACTTGCGAGGTTTCGTTTTGAGCTTGATAGACGTTAAACAGGTAGGTCCCGCGGATAATGTCATCTCGAATACCTTCGGGCAAGTTTGGCTGTGCGTAGTTTTCGTTCATGAGCGTGACGTAATAAAACACGTCCTTTTGCTCAACCATCATTTCCCGCACACCCTGATCGATGATCACCGCCATCTCTCCAGCGAAAGCGGGATCGTAGGCTTTGCAATTGGGAATAGTGGCCGCATGTAAATGGCTTGTCCCGTCCTGGTGCTGCAGACCCTCGCCACCCAGTGTGGTGCGCCCGGAGGTCGCGCCTAAAAGAAAACCGCGGGGGCGTTGATCCGCTGCAGCCCAGATCTGGTCGCCCACTCGCTGGAAGCCAAACATGGAGTAGTAAATGTAAAACGGCAACATCGCTAAGCCGTGCACGCTGTAGCTCGTCGCAGCGGCGGTCCAGCTAGCAATCGCACCGGCCTCGGAAATGCCCTCTTCGAGAATCTGACCATCCAGAGCCTCGCGGTAGCTCAGAACAGAACCGATGTCTTCTGGCGCGTAGCGTTGACCCACACTCGAATAAATACCCACTTGCTTAAACAGATTCGCCATACCAAACGTCCTCGCCTCGTCCGCAACGATCGGTACGATGCGCGGACCCAGTACGGGATCCTTGAGCAAATTTCCCAACACACGGACAAAGGCCATGGTCGTACTCATTTCCTTGCCGTCAGCCTGCAGTGCGAACTGACTGTATTGGGCAATTTCCGGAACGGCAACGCTGTCACACGTGGTTTCACGTTTGGGCAAGTAGCCACCAAGAGCTTGACGCCGCTTTTGCAGGTACTGCATTTCTGGACTGTCGTCGGCAGGACGATAAAAACTCAGTGAGGTCGCTTGCTCATCGGTCAGGGGCAGATTAAAACGATTGCGAAACTCGATCAGATCGTTGTCATCCAGCTTTTTTTGACTATGCGTGGTCATTTTTCCCTGACCAGCACTGCCCATGCCATAGCCTTTTTTAGTGTGCGCCAAAATCACTGTGGGTTGCCCCTGATGGTTGGCGGCTGCCGCGTAGGCAGCATGGATCTTGACCAGGTCGTGCCCGCCACGCTTGAGACGATCGATCTGATCATCCGTCATGCCCTGCGCAAGGCGAGCAAGCTCTTCGTTTTGTCCAAAGAAAGTGTCGCGATTGAAACGACCATCTTTGGCGGCAAAGGTTTGCATCTGTCCGTCGACCGTGTTGGCGAATGCTCGGGCGAGCGCGCCCGTCAGGTCGCGGGCAAATAAACCGTCCCAGTCACTGCCCCAGACCAGTTTGATGACATTCCAGCCCGCGCCTGTGAACAGTTTTTCCAGTTCATCGATGATGCGTCCATTGCCTCGCACGGGACCGTCCAGACGCTGCAAGTTGCAATTGACCACCCACACTAAATTATCCAGACCCTCGCGTGCAGCCAGAGTCAGGGCGCTCATGGACTCGGGTTCGTCCATTTCTCCATCTCCGAACACGCCCCAAACTTTGCGTCCATCACAATTCAGCAAATTGCGATGCGTGAGGTAACGCATAAAGCGCGCGTGATAAATGGAGCTGATTGGACCGATACCCATCGAGCCAGTTGGAAATTGCCAGAAATCGGGCATCAGCCAAGGGTGAGGGTAGCTTGAGAGGCCTTGAGCCCCATTGTCGATTGCCTGGATTTCTTGACGGTAGTGCAGCAAGTCCCGCTCTTGAAGTCTGCCTTCGAGATAGGCCCGCGCGTAGACACCGGGTGCACTGTGAGGCTGGAAAAACACGAGATCCCCGCGATGTTGCCCAGGACCTGTGCCCCGGCGTGCCTCGAAAAAGTGATTAAAACCGGTCTCGAATAAATCTGCTGCACTGGCGTAGCTCGCGATATGACCACCCAGCTCTCCATAGGCTTGATTGGCCCTGATCACCATGGCCAGCGCGTTCCAGCGCATGATCGAGGCCAGGCGCTCTTCGATCGCCAAATCCCCGGGAAAGACAGGTTGCTGCTCGACAGAGATGGTGTTGACGTAGGGTGTACTGAGTTCGGGCCGCCAACCTACTTGTGCGGTGTGCGCGGTGCGAACAAGTTCATCGAGTAAAAACTTGGCACGTTCGGGACCTTCGTTTTGCAGCACGGCTAGCAGCGCTTGTTTCCACTCTTGCGTTTCCTGGGTATCGCTGTCAATGGAAGCATTGAACCAGGAGGAAAGTCGGGGATCGATGGCAGCGTTCATAGTGTGTGCGAGTTTTGATTGAACAGAGAATAATCGTCATTCTAGGTACTTATTCGCAGCAGTTGATACCTAAATGAATAGTAAAAATGATAAATTGAAGCATTAAATTCTGAATTTTTATAAAAAACAGCATAATGAAACTAGATGCGATAGATTTGAAAATATTGTCAGAACTCCAGGCCGATGGAGCCCTTTCCAATATCGAGTTGGCACGCAGGGTTCATTTAAGTCCTTCACCCTGCCTGACTCGAGTGCGGGCACTTGAGTCGGCGGGTGTGATCGATCGATATGTCGCACTGGCCAACGCGGCGGCGCTTGGCTTAGGGCTGAACGTCTTTATCAATATCAGCCTGAAAAGCCAAAGCAAGGAAGCCCTCGCGCATTTCGAGCAGCGCATTAGCGAACACGACGAAGTCATGGAGTGTTATCTCATGACGGGTGACAGTGATTACCTGATTCGTGTGGCTGTCGCCGACATCGCGGCATTGGAAAAATTTATCCTGGAGCAACTGACTCCGATCCCCGGAATTGAAAAAATCCGCTCCAGTTTTGCGCTCAAGCAGGTGCGATACAAAACAGCTTTACCGCTCCCGATAAAAACGGACGTATAGTGTCGATTCTCTACAATAACGCTTCGTTACAAAAACTGTTCAAAGGATTCGCGAGACATGAGTGAAGTCTTTTCTCCCACACCAGCCTGGCAAGAACAAATATTCAAAGTTCTTAAAGAAGGCGGCATTCAACAAGTGTCTTATGTGCCTGACGCCGGTCATGCGCACGTGATTCGTCGTGTCAATGAAGACCCCGACATGCGCGGCATTGTGTTGACCACCGAAGAAGAGGGCGTTGCCGTAGCCTCTGGAGCCTGGTTGGGCGGACAGCGCCACGCGCTGTTGATGCAGAGCAGTGGTGTGGGTAATTGCATCAATATGATGTCTCTCCTGCAGAGCTGCCGTTTCCCGTTTTTGACACTGGTCACGATGCGTGGCGAGTATGCGGAGTTCAATCCCTGGCAGGTGCCTATGAGCAAGGCTACACAGGCTTCGATGGAGTTGATGGGCATCAAGGTTTATCGCGCTGAGCGTGCAGACGAGGTTGAGGATATCGTCGGAGCCGCCCTGGATTTCGCCTTTGAGGGTGGAGAGCCCGTTGCCGTGTTGTTGTCACAGCGCCTGATCGGTCGCAAAAAGTGGCTGCGTAACTAATTCACCAGATAGGAATTTCAATGAGTCAAGTTCAGTCTTCCAGCAGCGTCATTGATCGTCGCGAGTTTGTCAGTGCTCTGATCGCCAAGTGTCCGGAGTCTCTGATCGTCACGGGTTTGGGTTCGGCCACTTACGACGTATTCGCAGCAGGTGATCGCGATAAAAACTTTTATCTTTGGGGTGCCATGGGTGGTGCCGCCGCCATGGGCCTGGGCCTTGCTTTAGCCCAGCCTGACAAGTCCGTTTTGGTCATCACTGGTGATGGCGAGCAATTGATGGGTATCGGTTCTTTGGCCACGATTAGTGCTCAAAAACCTGCCAACCTCACCATCGTCGTGCTGGATAACGGCCATTTTGGTGAAACAGGTATGCAGTACAGCCACTCAAGCCTCGGAACAGACATGTCTGCCGTAGCCAAGGCCTGCGGGATTGTTAACTCGTATCAGGTCAAGGACATGGCGGGCCTTAAACAGGTCGAGCAAAACGTCAACGCCCGTCAAGGTCTGACATTTGCACAGATTCTGGTCAAAGCCGATGATCTGCCACGCGCCTTGCCCTCGCGCGATGGTGTGTTCGTCAAGAACCGCTTCCGTGCTGCTTTGGGTCTCGCACCATTTTAAGTATTGGATTTTTTGGCTGGGTAAAGGTGGCACGCCACATCTCCTTGCGCATCGCGCAGCAGATGTGGATGCTCCACAGAACACTCAGGCCGGCGTTGCTGACAGCGCGGGTGAAATGAACATCCGGTTGGCGGGTGCAAAGGGTCAGGAAAAGACAGACCCAAACCCATATCAGGGATACCGAGCCCGGGTTCGGGTGTGAGCACCGAGGCCAGCAGCGCCTGTGTGTAGGGATGACGGGGGTGTTTGAACAGATCGGCAGTTTTGGTGAGTTCGACGACGCGTCCCAGATACATCACGGCAACTTGAGTCGCGATATGTTCGACCACAGCCAGGTTATGGCTGATAAACACATAGGTCAGATTGAATTCTTTGCGCAAGTCGAGCAGTAAATTCAAAATCTGCGCTTGAACCGAAACATCCAGCGCAGAGGTCGGTTCGTCACAGATCACAATTTCAGGATTAATCACCAATGCGCGTGCAATCGCGACGCGCTGGCGCTGACCACCTGAAAGTTGTCCGGGCGTATTGTCCGCATAACGAGCAGGCAAGCCCACACGTTCCAGCATTTCAACCGCTTTTTTGCGGCGCTCGCTATTCGTGCCTACACCCAGTACGTCGAGCGGAAAAGACACGATAGAGGAGATTGTGCGTCGGGGATTCAGAGAGGAGTAGGGATCCTGAAAAATAGGCTGGACGCGGCGCGCGAGATCGCGGCGATCGATCTTGCTGATATCCTGACCGTCGATCAGGACGCTTCCGCGTGAAGGAGGTGTTAAACCGAGCAGCATCCGTGCGAGTGTCGACTTGCCGCAGCCTGACTCACCCACGATACCCAGCACGTCCTTGCGTTGAACGGACAGATCGACGCCATTGACGGCATGCAGAGTCTGACGGGGTTTAAACATGCCCGCACTGACTGAGAACGTGCGTTGCAAGTCTTTTGTTTCAATCAGCGCAGTCATTGGCCTGCTCCGCTTGGGTTCATTTCATTCATCACGCAGCGCCATTGTTGGCCTTGAGGAGTCTTGTGCAGGGGGATTGTTTCGCTGCAACGCGCCTGTGCGTGTGCGCAACGATCCTTGAAGGCGCAGCCTTTCATCTCGCCGATCAGTGAAGGCACCACACCGGGGATGGTGCCGAGCTTGCCACCTGGGATGGTTTTGCCCGGAATCGGGATACAGCTAATCAAACCACGGGTGTAGGGGTGTTGAGGTGCGGCGAAAATATCTGCAGCCGCACCCTCTTCAACAATTTGCCCTGCATACATCACTGCCACGCGATCAGCAATGCGGGCAACAACGCCCAGATCGTGGGTAATGAGCACCATGGCAATGCCAAGCTCATCCTGGAGATCTGCCAACAGTCGCAAAATTTGCGCCTGAATCGTGACGTCCAGCGCGGTGCTGGGTTCATCCGCAATCAAAAGCTCGGGGCCGCACATGAGGGCCATTGCAATCATGACGCGTTGACGCAGACCACCGGAGAGTTGGTGCGGGTATTGCCCGAGTCGTTCGGCTGCCGAGGCAATGCCGACTTTTTCAAGTAGCTCGACAGCACGCAGGCGGGCTTCTTCGGCCGAGGCTTTGCGGTGGTGACGGTAATGCTCGGTCAACTGATCGCCGATCGTATAGGCCGGATTCAGGGCGGTCATGGGTTCCTGAAAAATCATGGCCATGCGATTGCCGCGTAAATCATTGATGCGACTTTTGGTGGCGCGCGTCAGATCCTCGCCCAGAAACTCAAACACACGGCTGTTGCGCTTGGCTGTTTTGGGTAACAAACCCATCATGGACAGGGATGTGATGGACTTGCCACACCCGGATTCGCCCACAATACAAAGCGTTTCACCACGTTTAACCTGGAGAGAAATATCCCGCACCACGTGGAGTGTTCCACGCGGTGTGGCGATATCCACGGTCAAACCTTTTACATCCAGAACAATTTCGTCAGTCACCATGATTAAGCTCTCTCGCCTGGTGTCAGGAGCTGATGGAGACCATCACCCGCCAGGTTGATCGCGAAAATCAATAAAGCCAGTGCTGTACCTGGAATCGCAATCAGCCAAAATGAAAAGAACATGTAGGATTTCGCCTCTGAAATCATCAGGCCCCAGGAGGGCAGAGGAGGCTGAACACCGAGCCCGAGGAAAGAGAGCGCCGCCTCGAGCAAAATCGCACTGGCTGCTTCGAGAGTCGCAATCACAATCAAGTGCGGCAAGACGTTGGGGAGAACTTCGGTCAGCATAATCCGCAAGGTCGAAGCCCCGGCGGATTGCGCGGCTGAAACGTACTCCATGGAACGCACTTGCTGCGTCGCACTTCGCATCACAACTGCGAAACGATCCCATTTCAAGAGACCCAGCACCATGATGACGATCCATAAGGAGCTGCCAACAAGTGCGACCGTGGCCAGCGCAACCAGGATCACTGGCATCGACAGACGGGTGGTCACCATAAACGACACAATCATGTCGATTCGGCCGCCAAAATAACCTGCGAGCATCCCCATCGTCGTGCCGATCAGACCGGATATCACCGCAACACTCAAGCCGATCAGCAGCGAAATCCGTGCGCCGTAAAGCAAGCGTGACAAATAGTCTCGGCCCAGCTGATCCGTGCCCAACGGATGGACCCAGGTACCTTTTTCATACCAGACTGGCGGAACGGTCCGGTTGGTCAAGTCTTGAAAGTAAGGATCGTGAGGCGATAGCCATGGCGCAAAAATCGCACAGAAAATAATGAACAGGAGCAGGCCGCAGCCCACATAGAGTGCCTTGTTATTTTTCATATCATGCAACCCGAATGCGAGGATCAAGCCATGCGTTGGCAATGTCAGAAGCTAAAGTCAGCAAGATATAAATCACTGACAAGAGCAACACGATCACTTGCGTGACGGGGAAGTCTTTGTGGGTGATGCTTTGATAGGCCAGATATCCCAAGCCATCAAGCGCGAAAATCGTTTCGATCACAACCGAGCCGCCAAGCAGGAAACCGAGTTGAACAGCGGCGAGGGCGACAACAGGAACGATCGCGTTGCGAAGCGCATGCTTGAAAATGACAGTTCGGGTGGGCAGGCCTTTGGCTCGGGCAGTACGGATATAGTCTGCGCTCAAGACTTCGATCATGCCTGCGCGGATCAGCCTCATGAATGCCGGCGCAGCGTAGTAGCCAAGGGTAATGGCAGGCATGACAAAATGTTCCCAGGTGCCGCTCCCTGATACCGGCAATATCCTCCAAGTGATGGAGAACAGCATGATTAGGATCAGGGCGAAAAAGAAGTTAGGCATCGCCTGACCGACGACAGCAACAGCGAGGCAGAGGCGATCGATCCAGCTATTTTTGTAAATCGCGGCGAGTACTCCGAGAGGTACTGAAATGATGAGCGCAAATACAAGCGCGTAAATCGCGAGGAGTAACGTCGTTTCAAGCTTGGTAAAAATAAGCTTGCCAACGTCTGTTTTGAAATAAATGGATTGACCCAGATCACCCTGAACGATTTTGAGTAACCAATCACCAAACTGCACGATGATGGGACGATCAAAACCGTAGGTTTTACGGACCATGTCGATGTCGGCCTGGCGGGCGCCTTCGCCCGCAATCGCCAACGCTGGGTCACCCGAAAGGTAAAGCAGCATGTAGGCAAGAATTGAAACAGTCAGCGCGACCAGAACAGCAAGCCCTAAGCGCTTAGAAATATATGCCAGCATGATGCCTTACCTGTGTTGCAAACAAAAACAAACTAGAAACGTAAAAATTACTTCCAGCCCATTTCCCAGAAACGAACCAGTTCATCATGGTAAGGCTTGAATTTTACGTCTTTGCTGGCGACGTAATAAACAGGCAATGACCAAAGGGGAACTGCGTAAGCTTGCTCACCGATAATGGCAAGCGCCTTTTGGTAAAGTTCCTGACGCTTTTTCAGATCGACCGAATTATCGCCTTCGTTCAAGAGCTTGATGACCTCTGGGTTACGGCTCACGTCGTCACTGCCACCACCAAAGTAGACTGGTGTCGAGGCGGACAAGTCGTTGACCAGATTAGATCCCCATGTTTGATGAGTCAGGGATGTCTTGTTGGCTCGAGCCAGATCTCGCATCGCAGCGTACTGCATGAAGCTGAGTTTTGCTTTGATGCCGACGGCATTGAGGTAGTTGATGATCGCCTCAGTTTGCTGACGCTCGCGATAGGCCATGATGTCCACTTCAAAACCATTGGGATAACCCGCTTCGGCCAATAGTTTCTTGGCGAGAGCTGGATCATACTTGTAGGTCGGAACGCCCTCGCTCGTGCAGCCAACCTGAGAGGGTGTGCAGATCGAGTTGATGAGCTGACCGCCGCCCACGATATTTTTCAAAATCGCTTCCCGGTCGATCGCATGCGCAATAGCACGACGCACCCGGATGTCGTTGAGTTGAGGCGCTGGTGTGCCCTCGCGCGTGTTCATTTGCAGGAACACGATCCGCATGGTGTCACCACTTTCAACCTGCAAGTGTGGCAAGGCTTTGAGCTTTTCGGCCTGGTCCTTGGGAACGTGCATGATGAAATCTTCACCGCCGGACATCACTTCTGCCATCTGGGTCTGGCGGTCGGGGATAAAGCGAATACGCACCTTTCCAATGGTGGGCTGGGCCTTGGGGGAGTCCTTGAAGTAGTCCTTGTTACGCTCGAGCGTTAGGGATTTGCCGGGGATGTGCTCAACGACTTTGTATGGACCTGAGCCAACAGGCTTGAGGTTCATACCCGTTGGACCAACTTCCTGGTAATACTTCGCGGGATGAATGGCGACAGTAGTCGATAAATAGTCGATGGCTGCTGGGAAAGGTTGTTTCATCACGATACGCACTTTGTACTTATCGAGCTTTTCGGCCTTTTCAATCCAACGTACGTTAGCCTGGGTCACAGCCTTATTCGCTGGGTTGGATACGTAATTCAGTGTGTAGACGACCGAATCTGCGTCAAACTCTTCGCCATTGTGGAATTTGATGCCCTCGCGGAGGTCAAATTCAAGCGTTCGGTCATCGACTTGTTTCCAGCTCTTGGCGAGCTGGCCTTTGTATTCGTTTGTGTTGGGGTCGCGATAAACAAGGGTGTCCCAGACGTTGGCAGCAATGATCACGCCGATCCGGACGTTATTAAAGTAGGGATCGATATTTTCGGGCGTCTGGTCGTAGGCCATGCCCAGCGTGTCGTTCTTTTTTCCGGCATTGGCAGGCAAGGTGAAGGTGAGGCTGGCAGCAAGCGCGCAAGCGAATACACCCGCACGAAGACTAAATTTAGCCAAGGGGGCTTTAAAGAAGGTGCTCGAGTGGTTCATAGTGTTCCTCAAGATCGGTTTGTACGACAGCTAGCAGAATCTTTTAACAGGTAAAGCGTCATAGAGGCAACTGATCGCAAATTAGTACTTACGCTCGGTTTCTAGATCTGTACGCAATTACTGTGCCAAAATTGGCAATTGACAATCAATTCGTCAAAACTTTAGAAACCGATCCTTCATATAGATTTCAATTTCTTCAAGGTGATGTATGCAGAACCCCGCACTCGAACAGGCTGTCCAGTTTGCGATTGAACATGAAAGCACCTGGGACCGCGATTGCACAAGCAATAACTGGGGGGTGCATCACGGAGATCCCGCTCCTTACAACAAACTTTACGGTCCTGTGCACTCTCGTGGACCCAATTCGGGCACTATTTTGTTGCGCGGGAAAACCCTGACGTCCTGGGGAGAGCCCAAGCGCGCGGATCTGACTTTCAGTGTGGCCAAGACGTATCTTGCCTTGCTGGCGGGCGTTGCTTTTGATCGCGGTCTGATCACAGATGTGAACGAACCGATTGGTAGGAAACTGAAGGGAATCGGTTTCGACGAAGGCAATAATGCGTTGGTGACGTGGGAACAAATGCTGCAGCAGACCAGCGAATGGGAAGGCACGTTATTTGGTTTGCCCGATCAGGTGGATCGCTATCGGGCCGTGACCTTCGCCAAAGCGCCCGATGGCGTCAAAGGCGATGCCCGTCCCCTGCAGCCGGCTGGCACGTACTGGGAATACAACGACGTTCGTATCAATCAGTTGTCTCTCGCTCTGCTGCACTTGTTTCAGCGTCCCCTGCCAGAGGTCTTTCGCGAGGCGATCACACGGCCCGTTGGCGCATCAGAAAACTGGAACTGGGTTGGTTATGACGATGCGTGGGTTGAGGTGGCGGGAAAACGCGTGCAGTCCGTACCGGGGGGAACCCATTGGGGAGGCGGCATGTCAATTAGTAGTGAAGATCAGGCATTGATTGGTCAAATGATGTTGGATAAGGGGATGGCCAATGGCAAGCGTGTCTTGTCGGAGGAGTGGATCAAGCGTATGCAGGTTCCCTGCAAGCTTGCGCCGTTCTACGGTTACCTCGTCTGGCTCAATGACCAGCAAAAGGTATTTCCAAGTGTGCCGGCCTCAAGCTATTTTGCGGTAGGTGCGGGGAGTTCTTTTACCTGGATTGAACCTGAACTCAACATGGTTGTGATCATCCGTTGGTTGAATTCGGCCCATGCGGATGCTGTATTTGGAAAGATTTACCAAGCCGTCAAGGCGATGGCCTAGTAATCTCTGATATGCGGACAAAATAAATTGTCTGATTTTTTAACCCTGACACGGGAAACATGATGCAAAAAGATAAAACGCGTAAATTCTCACTGTCCGCCGCAACAGCCGCGCTGGCGTTGACTGTGGCCGCTGGTGGTGTGATGGTCGGTGCGACACTGCCTCTACCTGTTCATGCTCAAACGAGTGGACAGTCAGCCAATCTGACAATGCCTCAACTCGAGTCCCTCGTGTCATCGATCGCTTTGTATCCGGACTCGTTGTTGTCACAAATGCTGATGGCCTCGACCTATCCCCTCGAGGTTGCAGAGGCTGCAAACTGGTTGCGTAGTAATTCGCATCTAAAAGGCGATGCGCTTCAAAATGCGCTCAAACCGCAGACTTGGGATAATAGTGTGAAGTCCCTGGTGACGTTTCCTGATGCCCTAAACATGCTGGGTAATCAGTTGAGCTGGACACAAAAGCTGGGCGATGCCTATCTGGCTCAGCCTAAGGATGTGATGCAGGCGATTCAGGCGTTACGTGCCAAGGCCAGACAGGCGGGCAATCTGAGATCGAATGAGCAAGTGTCGGTCTCAAGCGATGCGCAATCAAACATCATCATCGTTCCCTCCAATCCTCAGGTGGTGTACGTTCCCACATACAACCCAATGATGGTGTACGGTGCCTGGCCTTATGCCGCCTATCCACCATATCCGGTCTACAACCCCGCCTGGGGCTTGATGAGCTTCGGGATCGGCATGGCTGTCGGCGCGGCGCTCTGGTCCACGCCGCACTGGGGATCGGGGTCCATCACGATCAACAACAACACCTTTAATAATTTCAACAATCGTTTTAACTCCGGTTCGAACCTCAGATCCGATTACCTGGGTAACAACAGCAGCTGGACGCACAACCCCGCGCACCGTGATGGCGTTCCCTATGGAAATTCTGCTTTGAACAACCGTTATGGCGAAGGTAACCGGAGCGAGATTACGAGAAACGATATCGCTCGCCAACAAAATGCCGTGAATGACTGGAGAAATAATGCCTCTCCAGAGGATAAACAACGTGCTGATCAAGCTCGCCAGAATGCCCAAAATGCGTTTAATCGCAATGCGACGCCTCAGGAGCGCAGCCAGGCTAGCCAGCTGAATCAACAGGCGCGCAGTGACTGGTCACAAGACCGTGCGAGCCCCAATCGAACCCGCGAGGCCTATCAGGAAAATCAGCTAGGTCGCGAGGGACGAAGCGACTTTAATGCGGATCGTTTTGGCGGTGACCGCTTCGGTGGTGGCGATCGTTTTGGAGGTGGTCGTAGCTTTGGCGGGGGTCATTTTGGCGGTGGATTTAGGCGCTAAACAGTCCTGACAGGCCAGCCTCATTATTTTTTGGAAACAGCCATGATTAAAAAATTACTTGTTACTGCGATGTTTGCGACCCTGCCATTGGTCTCTGGCGCACAAAATGTTCCTCAGTCAGATGTATCACTCGGTGCCATGATCAATCTTTGCCAGAGTCGAACCGACCTTGAGGCTCAAACCTTTTGTTATGGTTTTGGCGAGGGTGTATATCAGGGTTCGGAGCTGACAAAGGACCCCAAAGCGCCTAAAACAGTGTGCTTGCCTCCCGGCGGTGTCGCCCGTGACGAGGTGTTGGCAGAGTTCATTCGCTGGGCCATTGCCAACCCTCAATATCATCAGGAAAAGGCCGCAGCCTCGATTTTGCGCTACTTGCCTATCCGCTTTCCTTGCAAGGGCTAAATGACTTTGGCGCTTTTGGATACAATAGCGCCTCATTAGTTGCCCCGATGATGAAATTGGTAGACATAGCAGACTTAAAATCTGCAGCCTAAGGGCGTGCCGGTTCGATTCCGGCTCGGGGCACCATATGCCAAGGGACTGACGCATGTCAGTCCCTTTTTTAATGCAAGAAAACTAATAGAAAGAATCCAAGATCTGTCATAGGATAGGAACTAGTCTTAGTGTCAGTTTGAATAAAAAATACGGAGATTATTGATGAAGCGTTTTTTTATCTGTTTGGTTTTTTGTATCCCAGGTATTGCGCTCATTCCAAGTGCTCTTGCACAAAATTATCCCAATAAATCGATCCGTATGGTGATTCCATTTCCACCCGGTGGCGGGACAGATTTGATCGCCAGAGAGGTGGGTAATGCCGTCAGTAAGAATGCTGGCTGGTCCATTGTGCCTGAAAACAAACCTGGTGCCGGTGGTAACTTGGGGGTCGATACCGTTGCGAAGGCCACCCCCGATGGGTATACGATTGGATTGGGACAGACCAGTAACTTGGCCATTAATCCGACGCTTTACAGCAAGCTACCCTATAAGCCTTTGCAGGATCTGGCGCCGATCGCGCTGGTGGCTTCATCGCCTGTCGTGATCGTCGTGCCAGCCAATTCAAAATACAAAACGCTTGCAGACTTGATCAACGATGCCAAGGCGCGTCCTGGCATTGTGAACTCTGCTTCTCCAGGGAATGGTACGGTCGCCCATTTGAGTTCTGAACTCTTGCAACAGGTTGCAAATTTCAAAACACAGCATATTCCTTACAAGGGATTCAATCATGCGTTGAATGATTTGATTGGTGGCCAGGTCGACATGTTTATGTCATCTGTGCCGACCGCGCTTGCTCATATTAGGAGCGGTAAATTGCGCGCACTTGCTGTGACATCTTTGCAGCGTTCTTCTGAGCTGCCGGATGTGCCAACCGTTGCAGAATCCGGCTATCCAAATTTTGAGGCAATTACCTGGTTTGGTTTGGTGGCGCCTGCAGGAACACCAGAAGCAACGATCAAAGCGCTCAATGACCAAGTCAACATTGCACTCAAGTCCCCTGAGTTGAGCAAAAAACTCCAGAGCGAGGGGGCTGTACCAATGGGAGGCACGCCTGAGGAAATGCGCAAGTATCTCGAACAAAACTTGGCGATGTGGGAGAAGGTTGTTAAGTCATCTGGCGCTAAAGTTGATTGATTAACTCATTCATCCTTTGAATGGTTGGGAAGAGTTTGCTTCGTTACAGTCACTAACAATTTTTAATTTTCCTGAGAGAGTTACCGTACCATTCCGAATAGAAATCATTCAAACTCATGTTCATTTTTTGGATGGAAAAACGCGTGTACACACTTGAATTAATCGTAGAGCAAAACGGTAAGTTGATTGAGCGACTTGACCGAAGCATTGATCGTCTGGACAACAGCATGGCGCAGTTAAGCCAAGCCATGTCCGATTTGCGAGTGGATATGATTCAGGGCCAGGCAGCTCTACGCCAAGATATTTCTGACGTCCGGGCGGAGCTGAGATCAGAGATCGAACGAAAAACTTTTTGGCTGATGACTGCGCATTACGGAGCATTGCTTGCTTTGCTGGGTTTCCTGGGCAAGCACTTCATTGAAAGCTATTTCAAATAAATACTGCTTTAGACCTTTTTATTTCCACCCGAAGAAATCTCCACAAATATCTCCCGGAATTTAATTACTAGAGCGTTGTTTTTTGCTGATTCTCTGATGATGAAACTGACTGGCATGGGATTTAGATCAGTTGGGAGATCAATAATTCTGATATTGCCCAATTTCACGTGCATGTCTGCGGCACTTTGCGGGATCACACTGCACAAATTAGAGCCCGCAAGCATTGTGAGGCTTTGGAAATAATTGGTGGTCTCGATCACAGGTTCGGGAAGCATCAAGCCGCGCCTTAAAAAAGAGTCTGTTAATTGTTGACGCAGACTCGAGTCTGTTCTTGGTAAGACCCATTCACGTTTGACCAACTCTTCGAACGAGTTTTTTCTTTTTCGCTTTTCTTTTGTTCCCTCGACGATACAGATACTCTCTGAATAAAGCGGAAAGAAAATTAACTCGTCAGTATTGTGCATAGAAGGCATGGATGCACCAGAGAGACGTCCAATGACGCAATCCAGTTTTCCCTCAAATAACTGGAGTAGCAGGTGTTTGGCAGTCCCCTCCTGTATCGAAACTGCTCCGCCACCACTTTCGCGGAAAAGCTCGATTGCGCGCGGCAGGTAAGCAAAGAGTGCCTGCGGGACAACCCCCACTCGGATGACGGGAGATAAGTTTTTGTTCAGCTGTTTGACTTCGTGCACGAGTGCGTCGAACTCATTCAGTATCGTTTCCGCTCGATTGGCCAGAATGGTCGCAACTTCAGTCGGGATGACACCTTGGGTTGTCCGAAGAAAAAGCGTTAATCCAATTTGTTTTTCAAACTCCCTGAGCATGGTGCTTGCAGCGGGCTGACTGATGCTCAAGTGTTTAGCCGCTTTGTGCAGGTTCCCAAATTCAACAAGATGTCGCATCAGGATCAAATGCCTGAATTTGATGTGCGATAGCGAGAGCTCTGGGTGCATGATTTTGATTGGCAATGTTATGAGCACGTGATAAACAAAGATTATCACGAGATATAAATATTTGAATATTTAGTTCTTACAGTGGCTTCTATACTCAAAAAACCATTGAGCCCTTCTTAAGGAAAGTCCGTGAGCAAAACAGCACATACAGCCTTGAACGCCTTCATGAGTCTTTTGTTCATTTGTTTGACGCCTTCGGCATATGCCGCCTGGCCCGATGACCAACCTATCAAAATCATTGTTCCGCAAGCCGCTGGCGGCACGAATGATACGTTGGCTCGGTTGGTAGGTGCTGAGCTATCAAAAGTTCTGGGTCAAACCGTTGTCATTGATAACAGACCAGGTGCCGCAGGTGCTATCGGGATGCAGGCGACAGTGCAGGCCCCTCCTGACGGTTACACAATCGCGCTTGCTTCGGATTCCGCCGCGCTTTTAGATGTATTGCGCCCGAATTTGCCTTGGAAATTCAAAACCGGCCTTCAGGGTGTGGCGATGATTGGCGAGCAGCCCATCAGTATTGCGACGTCTTCAAAGACCTCATTTAAAACTTTTCAAGATGTGATTGATGCTGCCAAAGCGAAGCCTGCGAGCCTTGCCTACGGTTCATCTGGCATTGGTTCATCGCAGAACATTGTAGGAGAGTGGGTCGCGAGCCTGGCAGGAATCAAGCTTGTGCATGTTCCCTATAAAGGGGGTGGCCAAGCCGCGAATGATGTCGTGAGTGGACAGATACCTTTGGCGGTTTTAGGACTGGCCCCGATGCTTAAACAGCAACAAGCTGGAAATGTCCGAATTCTGGCGGTGACAACGCCAGAGCGCTCTAAAGCGCTTCCTGATGTGCCGACATTATCCGAGTTGGGGTTTTCTCAAATCGCGCTTGCGCAATGGGCTGGTCTGGTGGCTCCGGCCGCGACTCCGCAGCCCATCATCGAAAAACTATCGAATGCATTGTTGAAGGTGCTTTCTGAAAAAGCAGTCGGAGAAAAGATGCTTGCAGCGGGTATTACTCCGAAGCCACTTGATTACAAGCAATTTGATGCTTTTCTGAAAAAAACTGTGGATACCTGGAATCAGGTGGTCCCGACACTCAATATTGAAATTCAATAACGTTGACCATCATTCCTTGCAGGCAATTTATGAAAAAAACCAATATCGTTTTAGTCCTTGCGGATAATCTCGGCTGGGGAGAGCTAGGCTGCTATGGTGGTGGCGCGATACGCGGTGCACCCACTCCACGCATTGATGCCTTGGCCAAGCAAGGCATTCAATTGCTCAACTTTAACGTTGAGAGCGACTGTGTGCCGACACGCTCTGCCTTGATGACGGGTCGCCATCCGATTCGAACGGGGGCTTTGCAATCAGTACCGGCAGGTTTGCCTCAAGGGTTAATTCCGTGGGAGGTGACAATTGCCGAGCTGTTGTCAAAAGCGGGCTATGCCACTGCCATGTTTGGTAAATGGCATCTTGGCGATAAAGAGGGTCGTTACCCCAAGGATAAAGGGTTTGATGAGTGGTACGGCATTCCACGGACCACAAATGAGAGCATGTTCACAGAACAAGTCGGTTTTGATCCTGAGGTCGTGGATGTTCCATACGTGATGGAAGGGTTCAAGGGCCGTCCTGCTGAAAAAAGGGAAATTTACGATTTGGAAATGCGCCGACGTATTGATGGCGTGCTGACGGAGAAAAGTTGTGACTTCATCCGCAGAAAAGTGGCCGCTGACGAGCCTTACTTTTTATACGTCCCTCTCACGCAGTTGCATTTTCCGACTTTGCCGCATCGGGATTTTGAAGGTCAAACAAAGAAAGGTGATTTCGCGGACTCGATGATTGAACTTGACGCACGCGTCGGTCAGATCATTGACGCTGTGAATGAAACTGGCACGCAAGACAATACCTTGTTTATTTTTGCCAGTGACAATGGACCAGAATATCGTCGACCCTGGCGAGGCAGCGCAGGAATGTGGACGGGAACATATCACACCTCCATGGAGGGTTCACTCAGGGTTCCATTCATCGCACGTTGGCCCGGGAAAATTCCACCTGGTCGTGTTTCAAATGAAATTTTTCACGTTGTAGATATTTACTCAACTTTAGCCGCTCTTGTCGATATCCCCATTCCTCAGGATCGACCGATAGATGGCGTCAATCAGCTTCCTTTTCTGAAGGGCGAAACACAGAATTCTGCACGTGAAGGCTTTGTGTATTTCATTAAAAATGAGATGCGCGCAGCAAAGTGGCGAGACTGGAAAATGCACTTTGTTTGGGAGAAAGAGCCAAATGAAGGAGCGAATCATTTGGAGACGCCCTATCTCTTCAATCTTGTTCAAGATCCAAAAGAAGAAACGGATGTCAGCTCCACTCAAGGCTGGGTGAGGGGCCCGATTCGGAAAATGATCAATGCCTTTCAGGCCTCACTCAAGGAGAATCCTCCTATCCCTCCGGGAGCGCCGGATGAATTTTTACCGAAAAGATGAGCACTTTGAGTTGAGCGGAATGCTAATTCTGCCAAAACTTGTCCTGGATCAAACTTTGCACGGTTACTTTACGTCATGGAGCACCCCGTCAGGCTAATTTAGCCGTCATGAAAGGAAAATCCTCATGACCATGACACTCGATTCAGCACTCACAGCCTTTTCACAATGGCTACCTTCCAAGGACAGATGGTTTAAATCGCTCAATATTCTCGGCCGAACCCTTTCTCCCGTCGTGCAAGGCGGGATGGGTGTGGGGGTGTCTGCCCACCGATTGGCTGGAGCGGTAGCGCGTGAAAATGCGATTGGTACCATCGCCAGCATCGATTTGCGTCACCATCATCCGGACTTGCTGGAACAGACGGAAAAAGCCCGTGACCGAGACCTGATCGACCGGGTCAATCTGATTGCCCTGGATCGGGAGGTTCAGGCGGCTTTGCAGCATTCCGAAGGCAAAGGCCTGATTGCTGTCAATGTCATGAAAGCAGTGCGCGATCATGCCGCCCTGGTGCGCCAATCCTGCGAAAGCGGTGCGCATGCCATCGTAATGGGTGCGGGTTTACCGCTCGATTTGCCCGAAATGGTGGCTGATTTCCCAAAGGTTGGTTTGATCCCGATTCTTTCCGAGTCACGCGGAGTGGCGATCGTGATGAAAAAATGGCTCAAAAAGGGACGCTGTCCTGACGCGATCGTCATTGAGCATCCTGGTCATGCTGGCGGTCATTTGGGTGCGGTGAAAATCGAGGATATTCATGCCGAGCGCTTCGAGTTTGAGCGCGTGATGACAGAGTGCCAGGAGTTATTCAGTGAGTTGGGGCTCGGTCGTGATGCGCCTCCACTCATTCTGGCTGGTGGCATTGATAGTCATGAAAAAGTGCGTCACTGGCTGAACGCCGGCGCCGATGCCGTGCAGTTAGGGACAGCCTTTGCGGTCAGCGAGGAGGGGGATGCGCATATCGATTTCAAGCGTGTTTTGCTAGGAGCCACGCCCTCAAAAATGGTTGAGTTAATGAGTGTCGCGGGCTTGCCTATGCGCGCGGTATCGACGCACTGGTTGCGTCAATACCAGCGCCAGGAGCCTAAGATGCAGGCCTGCGCAAAAGCCGATCCTAGACGTTGTTCCCAGCGTATGGACTGTCTCAGTCAGTGCGGTTTGCGGGATGGAAACAGCAAAGCCGGACAGTTTTGTATCGATTTGAAGCTCGCCGCCGCACTCAAGGGTGATGTGCAAAAGGGTTTGTTTTTCCGGGGCGCCGGGCGTTTGCCATTTGGAGACGCCATTCGGCCTGTCAAAGATTTGATTGATTACTTACTGCACGGACATCCATGTCAAACGCCAGCCTAGCCACCGTCGTCTTCGATCCGGAGCTCATTGCTCAGCACGATCGCAGCGGTCCACGTTACACCTCATATCCCACAGCGGATCGCT
>JACCEC011591459.1_pt1 | contig 35364 bp, 54 predicted proteins | sample 7450121 | NCBI WGS metagenome assembly JACCEC01 (sample SAMN15323455, study PRJNA562643) | freshwater metagenome | isolation source: river surface water | place: USA:Blue River Watershed | collected 2017-08-18 | reverse complement strand
GTGATAGGGTGTCGTGTAACTCTACATCCTTAATCAGATCCCGCTTACCATCGTGAGTTAGATAGCTTACCCGAGCACAACGTCCTACAGCGACCCTCTTCATAGTTTCCAGGACCGTGAGCCCTAGCTGCGAGGCCACTTCTTCAAACGGGTCGTCGGGTAGAAGCAAGGGTAGATGCCAATCCCCCACCTTTAGCCGTTTGGGGGTGCTGGCTTGGAGAGCCACTAACATGGCCTTTGCAAGAACCCGAATCTCTGGCTGAGCATCCTTGTGAAGACGGAGCCAGAACCAGTTGTCAAGGTCCGTGGCCGTGAGGATGACCGTGATCAACTGGAAGGGTTCCAGGATACGGTTGACAATCTGTTTATGCAGTCCGAGGGCAATTCCTTCCTTATGCAGAGCTACGGCACTGTCACGGGCCCGTAGCCACCAAGCCTTGCATGCTTCGATGTCCGCGACTTCACTTCGGGCTTTCATACCCTTCTCCTCGGCACCCCAGTAGACAGGGATCGCAGGGGACTCCATAACAGACAAAGCAATCCTTTCGGGACGTATGGCTCTACTAGACCCGGCATTCCGGCTGAAGACCCGATGGGTCATAAACTCACTGTGGATAAAACGAGGGTAGCGCAACTCAAATGTTGTGAGCCTGATGCCTTTAGGGTTTTGACTGTCAGCAAGAATGCGTGCCTGAATCATTTGATACTGTTTCTCCTAGTAGACTGAGAGGCACTTTACGACATGGCAACAGGTTGGACAGCCGGATCAGGGGTTAATCCTGAACCCCCAAGAAACTTTCAAATCCTGTCGGCCTACCGTCGAGGAGTTTGGGATCTTCGTTGGGATGACCCTTCACAAGTAGGCGTGAATGTCGGGTTTACCGTCCTTGGGGTCAACATCTATAGGTCCTTTGGATCTGACCGGGGGCCGTACTATCGAATCAACCCCTTTCCAGTGGGAGGCACTTTCTACCGGGACTTTCCGGACATTACCCCGGTAGAGGGTGAGCCTGTCACTGACTGGGTGGCACAAGGTACGGCACCCGGCGCTCGTCGTTGGGTGTTCCGCACAGTCTACCCTGCTACCAAGCGCACATCTCAAGAGTATGCGAATAGCCCACAAGACGTGCAGGTGCTGTACCGAGATGCTGAAGGCGTTGAGACACCCTTGGTTGTGGCTAACGTGTTTGGGCAGACCGGTGAGGTCACTCTTGTGGACGAGGCTCAACAGAACCAATTGCTAGAGTCCTTTGATCGATTGCCTTTACTGCAGGCGGGACAAGCCGGGCAGGTAATCATCACTTATTGGCGAGCTACCAACACCACCACCACTACAGCCCTAGACCGCAAGCCCTACTATCGAGTGACAACGGTTGCTCAAGACCCAGAGACACCTGACGGAATGCGTGAAACTTCCTTGGACTTTACGCCCCCCGTGAGCCCAATTGAGGTTGAGACGCGGGACTACATTTGGCGTGAGGCTATTCGGCGCAACCAGTGGATTTTGGAGCAGGGGGGCGAGCGCGTCAAGGTGTTTATCAGGCGAACCAACGGACAACCTTGCTGGTGTCGGCTGGATGAGAGGACCCGCGTCTATCTAGATCAGCCATCAAGCAGGTGTCACACATGCTTTGTGCCGGGTACTTTAGTTCGGACTGAGACTGGATATCGGGAAATCGAGAAAATTCAAGTGGGAGATAAGGTTCTTTCGTCTGACGGAAATTACCACTCCGTAGTTAAGGTTTTGGAGAGTCACTTTGATGGCAACTTGTCCTCAATTTTAACTAGTGTGACTCCCCGTGCTATTTTGTCCACCCCAGAGCACCCGTTCTTAGTCCTAAGGGGAGATCACAAAAAGAAAACCCCTTGTGGGCCCAAGTGTGATGTTGGCATTGCCTTGGGGGATGGGATGGACCGAAGTCGTGGTGGAGTTACCCTTGTTCCCAGCGGTCGATGGTGGGCACGTGTTCAAATTCGAGGGTCACGCGGGTCGGGGAGAAAGCCTCTAGGAACTTATGCCACAAAGGAGGAAGCAGAGGCAGTTGTTCAGAAGTATTTGATGGATCATCGTCCGCCCCCAGGACATGCCCTTGCATGGGATGACGCGAGTCATGTGAAAAAGGGGGATTGGCTGGTCCCTCAATGGAACCGGGAGACACGGGATATAGATGAAATTGAGATTCCACTAAAACACCAGAAGAATACCCATTTGGGGCTAGTCCGATTAGGTCCGGCTAAGTTTGCAGTTGATGAGGAGTTTTTGTGGGTTGTGGGTATGTATCTTGCAGAGGGAAGTTCTGGGAATAGGACATTGTGTTTTTCCCTTCACCAAAAAGAGGTTGAGTACCGGGAAAGGTTGATATCGTTCTTTCGGGGTTGTGGGTACAACCCCGTGACAAGTTTTGGCCCTGGTTTGGGTTGTGCTGTTCTTATCCATAGCACAACCTTAGCCAATTGGTTTCCAAGTTGGTTAGGTCGAGGATGTCAAAATAAGCACATTCCTAATGAGTTTATGTCCTTGCCAAGGGCTAAGCTTCAGGCCCTTCTGCAAGGGATTTATGACGGGGATGGGATTAAGAGTTACAATGAGGTCACACAAACCTCTGATGTCTTAGCCCTACAAATGATTGAAATTTTGCACAAGCTGGGGGAACAACCCCTAGTTAGGCAGATGCAGAGTAATGCCTTAACCCCAAAGGGCAACACTCGAAAAATGGCTTACCCAGTTAGCTGGGCTGAAAAAACCGTGGGGCGAGCAAATCGCAAAGGGCGTTGGGAGTTTCAAGATAAGGTTCTTAGCCAAGTGCGGGAGGTTGAGTCCGTCCCGTATACAGGCATGGTTTACAATCTTGAAGTCGAGGGGGACCACACATATGTTGTTCAGGGTATTGTGGTACACAACTGTTATGGTGTTGGAATAGTGGGAGGTTTTGATGGACCCTTTGAGGCCATCATTGCCCCTGATGATGGTGAGCGACGTGTGAGTCAGTCGTTGTATGGCCGTCGTTTGGAGCACACCTATGAGGTTTGGATGGGTCCAAGTCCTATCGTGACACAGAGGGACTTTATTGTCAAACAGACAGGGGAGAGATACAGCATTGGGGCCGTTCGGCGTCCCAGCAACCGAGGGAACGTCCTGCAACAGCATTTTCAAATTGGCTATATTGATGAGAAGGACCCTCGATACCATGTGCCCGTGGATGGCACAGACTTGTTGACCTATCCTGAGACCCGATACACGAAGAACCAGGATGTTCCCTATCCTGTAGGCCCTGAGATTCGCACCCCTGTTATCACGGACAAGGCTAATATTCCTTCTGAGCGCGAGGAACGCGGACGCACGGGCACCCATGAGAACATCACCTACTAAACCTTTCAATGTGAGGACCTTGGCGCGACGGGTAGCCTCCACATACACCCTGCGTCAAGCTGCTACCACTCCTTTGCCCGAGTCTTTCCCTGCCAGTGAGATAGGTTTGATGACCTTGCGAGAGTTTTTGAAATTTCGCAATCCTTCAGGCAAACACCACCCTCAAGATACCTTTGATTGGAGTTTGATGAGTCTGAACAAGACTCTTATCGACCGGCATACAACTAGTCAAAATGGATTCCAATACACTCTCAGTGAGCCCTATGGCGGAGGTGAGGGGTACGTTCTGAACCAGGATGGAGAGCCGGTCGCGGTGTTGTCGGCAGGGGTGCTTTACTATTCCTACAAAGTCAAGCTAAAGGACTTGCCTACTAGGTTTGGACGTAGGGGCGTTGACGAGTTCTTTCTGGAATACGAGACGGCTCGTCCTGTCAAGTATATCACGGAGGAGATCGCCCGTGTGAGTTCCGCGGCTCGAAAGAACTTGAGAGACCATTCCTATTTGGTCCAGAACATTCGTGTCAAAGGGGAGCCATATACGATTCGGGCCGAAAAGCCCCCCGTGTTGAACGAGGGGGTCAACTTAGCGATGTTGAACTCCCGAGGCGAGATCGTGGCAATTGCTCAGAATGAATGGGGGGCCACGTTGTTGGTTGTCGCCCGAGAGTATCGAGGTCTGGGATTAGGTCCGATCCTTGGTAAGTATTGGTATGAGCAGAACCCCAACATTGAGTCGGGGGGCTTTACCCCCTCAGGGGAGAACAATGCCGTCCGCATGTGGGAGGCCCGGGTCCATCAGTTCTTTACCCAAGGTTGGTATTCAGAGCTAGTTAGGCAAAAGAGATTGACTAAGGGGAGGTTCCGGGACATCATTGAGGGTCTTGAACACCCCGTTAAGCCGCAGGCTTTGGAGATGCCAAAGGACCCCAAACCTCAAGGTGAGACCTTGGTTTACGCTCATGATGATGTGTTGGTTGTGTACAACTCGCTATTTCTGCAATCTCAAGAGGATCAGTACATCTACGGTTACGGGTTTTTCCGTGATAACCCTCATGTCAAAGGGGTCTTTCTCTACACTCTTGACTATGATCGGGCTCACCACAAACTAGTGACCCTCGCTGCCCTTCAGATGGCTAAAGACATGAAGCAACCCTTGTATGTAGGTCAAGGATACGGGGACATGCTGGAGCTAGAGGGCGCTCCCGTAGTTCGCAAGGGAGACCATGTAGTTCTGTCGGCAGATGTGTTACCGATCAAAACTTTGGCCTCTCGTGAGAGATCCCTCAGGAAGGCTGTTGATAAATACGGGGAGGTTGAGTCAACCCTTCTCGAAATGGCTGAGTCGAAGTGGAGCTAGCTCAGTTTGTCAAACAGTGCTGTGTCTGTTCCACAATGCTTGCGAAGGCGGTCATACCAAGCCTTTGACTTCATCTTCCACATGACCACGGGTTGGCCCTTTCGCTCAGGGTTCTGTTTGACCACAACTCCCTCAAAGGGCATTCCGGGTAACTGACTTGCGTATACTCGTTCTTTGAGAGCTGAATCCCAGGGGCCCTTGTAGAGAAGGGGCACAATGTTGTCTAGCCCTTGAGTTAGATTGTGAAACTCGTCAGGTGGGAGGATTCCCTTTTTCTTGACATCCAGGTCAAAGAGGGACAACGTTTGTTGTTCTTGAGGGTCATGGGACCCAGCAAAGCTATTTGGCCCCCACATTTCCATGTACAAAGTGACCCCCTCGAGACGCGCCTTTCGAAACCTTTGATCAAGGGTCTCAGCCAGAGACAAGGTGCTCCAAATGTCGGGGGCACGCTTGAGGATGGGGTTGCTGTCGTCTAGCAAGCCCCCTCTACGCCCCCAGCGGTGAAACCCTTGCTTAGGAGACCATTCAAGGCGCATTTGGGAGCCATCATGCTTTCCCCAGACCCAACAATCTGCCTTGCTGGATGCTCTGGACTCGGTTGGGATGGACGGGTAGGTTTTCATTCTTTGCCTATTTGAGACCGCAATTTTAAGCGACTCCGTGTTTTCTCGGACTCTTCTCGGTGAATCTTGCCATGCAAAGCACACATCAACATTGCCGGGGGAGGGGGTGGGGGTTGTCCCGTCCCAGGTCTCTACGGGTTTCAGGTTCCAGCAAGGTCCGAACCTTTGCCTTAGGAGTCCGTCAAGATCTTGTTCCGCCTTATCCACGGCCTCTTGACTGGACCCATCATTTCGCCCGCCGTTCGCCACATCGGACTCATTTTGGGTTAGGTGCAACATCGCTCGCCGGTAGTTTACTGCCGCAAGAGCAATGTCCTCGTCCAAGTTAGTCATTCTGAGGTCCTTCGGACCACACCTTGTGGAACACGCTGCGGCGTACCGTGCGGCCCATGCCAAGTTCCTTGGTATCCTCGCGGACTCTCTTCCAGGCGGTTTTGCGCTGCTGAGTGGCTTGAGCACGGCGCTGTTTGCGTGAGGGGGTTGCGGGAACCGTGGTACCCATGGAGATTCCCGAGGGCATTTGGAATGGCACACTCACCAAAGCCTCTTGCTGGGGGGTCTCAGGGTCAGGAGTTTCAAAGTCCGAGGTCTCAAAGTCTGGAGTGTCGGTATTCATTAGGTCCTTTGTTTGGCTCAAAGCCAAGAATGTTGTAGCAGCCGTGCTGATTGCAAGCCTTTCTGATGCTTTCATTTGAAACTCTTTTTGCACAGGATGATCAAAGCAATGGCGATTCCTTCTAGGATGTCTTTCATGCTGGCACGCTAACCGAGGACGGTTTCTTAGCGCGAGACATGAGTCCGCGCATCCGCAAAAGAGCCCAAGCGTCATCGTGACGCTTGTTTTCGGACGTGGTCCGAAGAGCACACTGTCTCAGCTTGCGAAGGTCCTGCAAAAGGGTTTGTGGGATATCTTCTTTCATCAAGCGAGCAACCCTTAGATTGAGGAACAAAGGGCTGATCAGCTTGCCAATAGCCTTCCCGTCATGGGTTAGGTCCCCATCGGACCAGATTTGGATTTCGTACCCATCCTTGGTGACACATGTGAATGTGACGGTAGCCATGATGCCCTCAGACACAGGAACTTTCCCTTGAAAGGGTTACGAGTTTAGGGACAGAACTTCAATTTCCCGATCGGTCAGCCCAGCTTCCTTTGCCCGTTTAACAGCCTTGTCTCTTTACTTGCAGGTGGACTCGCCAAACAGCACTTTGCCATTGAGAACTCCGAAATTGGAATCCTCGATGAAGAACTGTGTCTCGGGTTCTTCGCCCTCCCGCATGGCCCGTGTGAGATACCAAAGGTTGTCTTGTTTCCAAGTAGCGTTAACTAGTTTGGTGTCGCAAGGCAGTGCGATTTTCATCACCCCGCCAAATTGCCGAGCACGAGTGTTTTCAGTGCATCCAGAGGCAGCCATGGCAAACAGAATGATCAGGAACATGGCACGAATCAAAGTTTTCACAGCGACATCTTGAAGGAAACTTCCCTCTCCAGCAGGTTACGGGAACAGGGGCAAAATTTCAGAAGGACATAGATTCAACTGGAAAGGTTTCCGTGACATTCCCCACGGTTAGCTCAACCAAGGGCTCTGCAAGATTGATGGGCGAGTCTGTTTCAGCCGTTAGGGAAAGGGTTGCTACCCCATCCCCATGAAACTGGACATTTCCATATTCTCCAACCCTTGCAAACACCCCGTTAATCCAAGCCGCCTGGTGTTGGTAGACAGCTTCCATGATAGAAACTCCAAGCTGTAGGCTGACATCTTTCTGCAAAACGTACTTCATCAGTTCCCCAAGTCCTGACTAGAGGACAAATTCTTTACGGCATTAACCCCGCTTGAATCAAATCTTCAATTCTTTGAGGGGTGAAGTTCCACATATCTACTCCCACGTTTACCAAAGGGATGGGGGTGATAACACCGGCTGCATGTTGCGGGTCTTGCATGCGGCAGCCGGACCTAAAGACAGTCCAAGCTGTGTGAACATGCCCGCACAAACCCAGTTGTGTGCCGGGTCTGAGGCTGCGTAGCAGCTTGCGAGAATCATGAACCATTTGGACCTGAGTTCCGTTGTGGTCCATAGTGTGCCCCTGCAAGACATCGGCAAATCCTGGAATCCCCTTGCGGTCGTGATTGCCCCTGATGAGGACTTTGGTTCCGTTCAGTTCCTGTACAAGGTTCCCAATAGCTGTAAGGCTTCCAAATCCCACGTCCCCTAGGTGGTACACAAGATCTTGAGGTTGAACAACCACGTTCCATCGTTGCACGATGTCACGGTTCATACTCTCGATGTTGACATACGGCCTGTTGCAGTATTTGATGATATTGCCATGGTAGAAGTGCGTGTCACTCGTGACCCAGATTTGCATACTGACTCGGAGGATGGGGGGTGTTGCGTTTTGGGCCATAGTAGTGAAATCGGCTTTGTGGAAAGCTTTCCGCGTCGTAGGACTCAAACTCTGTGAGGGTGATTGGAAATAATCCTCGTCGCCAAGTTCTTTGACTGTATAGACCCCATTCTCTATTCAGTTGCCATTGCCCCCAACGATGTGAAATCTGGACCGCAGGAGGAAGCCCCAGTCTTTCATGAGCCTCCCGCATTTCTTCTTGTGAACAATGCCCAAAGAAGCTGTACATACGACCCTCGAGTTGAGGGCCTCCGTCTAGAAGGGGGTTTGGTAGGTATGCTCCTCGCTTCATCACAGCCTCTCAAACAAACCTGCAATCTCAGTTACCTTGTCGTAGGGAATGTAGGCAGCATCCTCTACAAAGCTACTTGCCCCCGCTTTGCGCTCAACTGCATCAATGTACATGGATTGTTGCCCTTCCTCAAGGCTGTACAGGCGGGGGTCAATCCCTCGGGCTTTGATTTCCTCGCCATGCATTTGTGCCACACAGGTGTCAATCCCAACTTGGTAGAAGTTTTTCGCTACGAGATCTAGCCAGCCTGTGTAGTCATAGGGGGCTACAGAGCTTCCTCTGCCCGTGGTTTTCCAGCCAAGTAGCGTGATGCGGTCAAAGGGGCGAGCGGCCTTGACAATCTTTTGGAAGTCCTCAAAGCTTGTAGACCCCAGCACATACTGGATGGAGGCTTTATCTAGGGCGCTCGGGCTGACATGCATCTGCTTGATGTCATAATCGCTCAGGCGCTTTGCCCAAGCCTTAACCGCGTTAGCCGAATCTACCGAGATAGCAAACCCTCCAATCAGTTTCAGAACCTTGCTCAAGTTTTCATCCGAAAAGTACTTGATGTTGCGGGTGCTGAAATTTGGCACCATGTTGTGGTAATGGGCCTGTTGCAGAATCTCGATGAACTTTGGGTGGGTGGTGGGCTCCCCCCCACCCAAAGCGACCTCAAAAACCTTCGCCCTAGAGAGTTGTGCAAACACGTTTCGGAGATAGGACATTTCTGCTGGCTGCCCTGAGGGGGTAGACCCTTGGTAGCAGTAGGCACAACCGAATGAGCAGTAGTCCGTGATCTTGAGGTCCACCAACAACGGGGTTTTGAGTTTGCCGAAGGGCTTTGGCTCAAGAACATTGTTGAAGTCCATGGTGGCCCGGGTGCCCTCGCTTGGATCAAAGATGGTCCATACTTTAGGTGCTTCCTGTCGGCACCAAATTTTATACTCCCGCCCCACGTCCAGAGGTAGAGGGAGTGCAACTTTGGTTCCTTTAGAGAGCAAAGGATGCTTCTTTTCCGTGTTGTCATTTCCTCCAAGGATGACAACATCCTTGCGAAGGAGAAACTCTTTGAAATCTGAGATAAACTCTAGGGACAGCTCGGGTCTCCAGTGATAGTGTTGTTGGGGGAACCGTGGGATTGACTGGTGATCTACATTGCTCTCTTCCAACTCGATCCCTAGGATTAAGCCTGCGACTTTCGATCGCATTTCAGCAGGAAGGTTTGTCTCCAAAGAGCTTTGGAGACAGCCATGGAGCCAGTTAACTTTGCTTTGGTCCGAGGATGCCGTGAAATGGTCCCAGCCAAAGTCCTGAACTGTCGTGTTCCTTGGGGTCGCTACTTGAGGGTTAAGGACCACAATAGAGTGCGTAGAGCTACTATTGGTGGCAAATCCGAAACGCAGGTTTGTGAACATAATTACATCCTAGGTGAGAGCTTTGACGGCTTCGCTGATTTGGTACTGAATAATCTGCGCAAACTGTTGGCAGGTTTCGCGAGGTGTCTCGTCGGCTAAAGCCCTTGTGTTTGCTGAGGCCCTTTCAAGAGCCCGAATGGCTTCTAGTAGCTTGGCGGGGGAGATTTCGACGGGATGGTCTTTAATCTCCCACCCGTTTAGGGGAGGTTCAGGGGGGTGCCCCGCATAGTCATGTCCATCCGTAAAGTAACCTTCTTCAAAGTTGGCATCCCCTGGATTTCCTTGCTGAGGGATGTATCGCCAGTAGCCGTAATCTACGGTATCCAACATGACAAGTTGGGTTGTGTTCCAAGCATGTCTGTTGAGGACCTGAACTTCTTGTCGAGTGAGATTCAACATCCGGGCATCCCTAGTTCTTCCTCTTCGCAGCAAAAAAACAGGCCGTAGAAATCCGCATCCGATTCATACCGGAAGATGACCCCCTTAGGCTGTAGGACACACCAGTTGCCGATCTTGACATCAAAGGAGCACAGCATGTTGGGGTTCTTGCTTTGGTCAACCCGTAAGAAAAGCTCTCCATTAGGATAGCACATTCCTGTGCTGATCTCCCGCGCCCATGCTGGGATTTCGTGAACTCCGTACTTGAATGCTTGTACTTCCTGGTCAGTAGTTCTGAAGATCATGGTTCTCTCCTAGGGTGCGAGGATCTCAAGTTTGACCTTTCCTTCCTCAATGGTGATTTGAAAGATGACACGCCTTCCCTCAAAATCGTGCATCGTCACCGTGTCTTGGGGGTTACAACTGTCAAGGATCTCTCTCAGTTTTTCCACCGTGAGAGTTCCCTGCTTGGGCCTGCGAGTCCTGGAGATTTCCTCTGCAAGCTTTTCCCGATCTGCCGTGTCCAAGTCCTTGGACCAGGACCCGTCTTTCTCTTTGAAGAAGGTTTTGATATACCGCCAGTCCTTCCCAGGATACACGACCTTAAATGCCTCCAAGACCTCCTGAGGGTTGGTCTCAACGTTCGAACCCTTGGCATACCAACGGTTTAGAATTTCCGTCCATGCCTTGAGCGCTTCATGATCGGGTAGGTTTCGCATAGCCTCTCGGATTTGGAGTGTTCCTTATGGTTACGAGTCCGTGTTAGGTAAATTCAAATCCAATGGAAGGCGGTGTTTTTCCAACACTCTCTGAATGTCGTCTAAGATTCTTTGAAGGCGCCGGACTTCTCCATCTTGAGTAATTCTCTGGCGAAGGTCCCGCAGGGTTTGCTCTACGACCCACAAACTTGACTCGGGGTCTAATCCCAACATCTGGGCTAGCTCTTGTACCTGTGCTTGGGCTCTATCCTTTATCTGTTGGGCCACCGTGCGGGCATTGTCAAGCAAGGCTTGAGTGTCCTCACTAACCCTTTGGGTTTGCTTAACCAGCCTTTCTTGGGCGTGTCTAAGCCCATTTTCGGCTCCATCCCAAGAGGCGAGGGCTTGCGCCACGGCTTCCCCATAGCGTTTCCTGATCTCTTCCTGAACTTTCCAAGACGCTACTCCGCGAGGGTTGACGTTCCTTCTATCGACCTCCCAATTGATCCCGTCTATGAGAAGCTTGACCCATAGCTCAGGGGGTAGGATAGGTTGCGGCTGAGGGGTGGGTTTGCGCACAGCTCTCCAACCCGCATCGCTTTTTAGAATAAGCCCGCAACCGGTAGGAACGTCCTTTACGTCAATGATTCCTTTAGGGGCCGCGAAGTATACCCCACAAGCATATTTCAGATACCCGCGCCATTTTCCAGATGTGATGTCTGAGCGAAAATCCGACTGGCTGACTTTGACCTCATAGACACATGATGTGATGTGAAAGGATTTGGCTAGTGTGAACACGTCAGGTCGAATTGACCCCGCAGGACCCATGGGGATGTTTGTCCATACCAAACGATCTGTGTTCCCCCGCAGATGGGCTGCAAGGTCCTCAGCTAGTTCATCGTGTGACATCATGTGCCGCCTCTAGGGTGTCTAGTCGTCCACTGTATCCTGCGACTACTCGAATTCCCGCATCAAACAGTGCGTCCAGTTGGTCTTGTGTTGGGGAAATTGACCCAAAGCCATCGCCTTTGAGAAGTTTATTGCTGATGGCAATCCAACCCAAAGACCGTAGCTTGACAGGGGGGTGCCAACCATAAGTGTGAGCCCGAGCCTCCCATTCATCATGCACCCCGTAGCAGACAGGGTAAAATCGACCCTTAGGGTCCAACCACCCCGAATCCCCTAGAGTGATATTTTGGGGTTGAGGGTGAGGCACCTTTGGCTCGATCTCTGCAATCTCGATTTCTACGGGTTTTGGAGAGGTCTCAACACTTTTTAGTGGATTTGCGGCAAAGAAAAGACTGAGGTACTCCCTCTGTCTTTGGATCAAATCCGTCTTTTCCCGGTAGTCCGCTCTAGGAGGGGCTAGTTCGGACCAGGGAACAACCTCACATCCTTGAGGGTCGACTAAAGTTACTGCATAGTAGTCATAAATCGCATGTCGACTGTCTGTCAGCCACACATGCCAAGGGGTGTCTTGGGATGTGAACCACTTGATGTAGTTTATCCCTTCCAGCCCAACTTGTGAGTGTCGGGGGTGATGTAACACGTCCTCGACAACAGTCACATAGGGCTTGCCCGGCACGTCTTGGATTTGTGCCACCCTCATCACGGCCCCTCAACTTGATATTGGACGACATGAGCTTCAGACGGGGTTGGAACTTCCCAAGTCCAGAGCATGTCCTTGATCTTGTTATTGGTCAAAGTTCCATCCCGTGTTCGGTTGCGGTCAAGCAAGACCCTTTCAGGTGCCTCAAAGTACTGGATTTCTACTTCGATCTCAGGGTATCCGCGAAGGAAGTCTACATCCTTACGTCTCAAGGCTTTTTTGAGCCGGGTGCCATTCCAGATGAATGGTATTCGATTCCGCAAATGTTGCCGAACCTGTTCACGCACGGCTTGAGTTACAGCCCCCTCGTTATCCCCGTACTTCAGCCTCATGCTTGCTCGGGTCTCATCATGTCCCACAACCGGAAGCCCCTGCTTTTTGATCCAGGTCGACTTACCACTAGCCGGAAGACCGCAGGTGAGAATAACCCTCAAGGGATTTTCACTGTGTAGGGAGTGATCAGGGGATACAGAACTTCCCTCCATGTACCGCATTCGAACTTCGGGGGATGCAAACGGGTAGGGTGTGTCAAGGCAATTGTCCTCCGTCGCCATCAAAGTGAGCAGGTCAAGGTCCTCGACAAGTTTCTGTTGGTCCGGGCATTTTCGTCCGAGCATATCCGCTCGAGCTACTTGGGTGAGTAGATCAAGCCTTTGGTCTACGGACCAAACTCGATAAAGCCTCTCTGGTTCAGGTTTGGTGAGCACCCAGAATGGCTCTTGGTGGCGCGCAATGGCCCTGCAAACGGCTTCCCGCACTGCAAATGGTGCCCCGGCCCGCCACAAGAAGATGCGGGCGTCCACGGCACCCCGAACGCTGTGCCCTGCGGATGTGATTTTATCCAGCCCCACAACTGTAGTGGAGGGTTTGGCAAGGTCGTGTAAGAGTGCTGAGTAGTACAGAATGAACTGGTCTTCCAAGCTCCGTCCATTCCAAGACTTCAGCAACTCGCTGACTACCATCTTCGTGTGAGTCCACACGTCCCCCTCTCCGTGGTGTTGGGGGTCCTGGGGGGTGCTCGATAGCAAGTCTAGTCCTGGAATGACCCCCAGGAACTTGTCGATATCGGGCTCCCCGACTAGGGATTGGAGTTTTGAGTAGGTCATTTGTGAATGAGTGCCCAAACAGGCTTGACCGCCAAAATAGATCCCTCTCCCAAGATGCTCTTGTTGGCGTAGACGTTGAAGCCTTTAACCGAGGATCCGTCTAGGCTGGGCCTTTCAGGGTACTCAGTTTGAGCTAACCAATTCCAAGCCAAGTCGGCAGCCCCGTCTGCACTTAGGGAGGTAGGAAGGGGGTGAGTCCCTTTCGAGTCCTCTTTCCACAAGAGTACAAACCCTAGGCTAGGGTCCAAGTACCAAGATCGGGCTTGCTCCCTAAAGAAAGCTAAGTCGAAACATTGGCCTAGCGCATCCCGCCCTCGGGTTGTCACAGAGAGTTCAAAGTTGTCCATGATAGGTCCTGTTAGTCTCTTACGGGATTACCAACCCTGCACTGGAGCGCGGGGAATGCCGCTCAAAAGTTCTTGCGCCTCAGCCAGCAAAGGTTTGATGTTGGTACACAGCCAATTTTGCCCCATGTCGATGTAAATCGACTCTCGCAGGGGATTCGTTTCCAAGGTGCTGATGTACCAACTGCCCGAAGTGTCATGAATTCGAAAGACCCAGTCGGTGAGGGAGCTTTCACGGATGGGCTGCTCTTTAATCGACACCGTGTAGTTGTAGCCGAAGTTGTCCTGGGCTTTACCTTGCAGCACAAACTCTCGCATCTGACACCTCTAGAGGGCATCCGCCCTTACATAGAGGTTACGGGATTGTGTGCGCTAAGTTTAATCCAACCACCAGAGAATTTTGCCTGACCCTGAATCTTTGGAGATTTCCTTGCGTGCAGCTAGCTTGTCTAGGGTCTCTCGAATCATCAAGGCCATCTTGGTGCGAGGAACTCCGAGGATTTTCTCAAAGTTTCTGTTCTCCAATAGATCTTGAATGACCCAAGACGTGAGGGTTCCCTTGCGAGAGCTAAGGGTGAGAGGAATGACCTTTTCTACATCACGTTTCCAGGCGTCTAATGCCTCTCGCCCGTGCAGCCCATGCCATTGAACTACCGACACATCAGTAGTTTTGCGAGGGGGTGTCCAGGATAAAGCTTTCGCAGAGGTCTGCTCGGCTATTTTCTCAAGGTCCTCAACAGTCAATCCTTCAAGAGGTTCAACTCTTTGAGTGTCACTTTGGAAGGATTCCCATTGGGCGGGATCTAGTCCTGTAGGGATGGACACCCCAAAGTAAAGGTTTCTTCCACCATAGCTGACGATTTTGACCTTCCGGCCATGGAACACTTTAGTCAGGGTCCACGAGTGCCCGTCAACAGAGTGCTTCCAGCCTTGACCTTTCAGAGCCGTGGGAATTTGATAATCCTCTGTAAAGGGAACACGGGACTTCGCCCTGAGGACCTCCAGATACCACAAAGGTGGCTGAGGGACCGGCACTCCCAGCTTGTCCGTATAGGCTCGAGCCCAAGCAGGGACCTCAAACAGGGGAATGCCTAAACAATCCTCTAGGTAGATAAGGGCATTCGAACCCTTTAGGATGTTGTCTCCCAGTCCCATAGGTGCCCGTTGGGCATAGGGAGGCAAGCTCGACAACCCTTTCTCGGAAACTAGAATTCCCTTCTCCCCTTCGATGTCTAGATAGACAACCTCCGAGGGAACGATTTTCCAGGAGCGCAAAATCTTCTTGCCCCGGACACGAGGGGTTGAAGGGTCCTGGGGTGAATACTCTTTGTCAGGCTTGTGCATAAAGAGGTAAACTCAATCAAAGGAATTACATCCCCAGGAAACGCGCCGTAGCCGCACCTGCAAAGAACGCAAAGGGCATCGCGGTAAACTCCGGCTTGTGGATTGAACTGCGGGGGTTGACGAACATGAAGAGGATGCTGAGAGCTTGGGCTGCGAGCCCGGTATAAAATAGGGACTGTGCCATAGGAACCTCTTGTCGGGTCATTCCGACGAGAGGGTTACGGGATGCAGGGTTAGAGTTTCATAAATCACTCTATCGTCCAACCCCCTTTGAGGTTGATATGAGCTTCCGAAACAGACAATCTGGGTTGTTGGAGCCGCCACCGGCTATGGTGAAGGCGGTAACAGAATGGGCACAAACTGCGGGTGCCTACAAAGCCCGTCAAAATTTGGCTAGCCAGATTAAGGACCTTCAGGACATTTCAGGCAAGATTTATTGGGGGTTCCATTATCTGGGGAGGTTGCGGGAGGAAGTTGGAGGGTCCCTCAAGTCTATTCAAGTCTGGGTAGACCGAGTTAAGGCTGAGATTCCCAAAGTTAAAGGGGCGCCAAGCGCGTCGGACTTTAAGACTTTGCCTCAATCGGAGATAGTTGAAAAGGTGTTGTCCTGGGCAGATCGTATTGAGGTTTATCTCAAAGAACTTCAGCCCGACCAAGTGAAAATTCGCAAGCTGCAACAGGACTTGGACCAACTGAGTGTGTACCCGCCCCCAGTGGGACATTCCGTGCGGAAATTTCCTGTGGACTTGACGGGTTGGAAGTACGCTGCGGGTGTTGACGTGCCTGGCTGGGATTTCATCACGGTCGTTTTGGAGTTTGGGCCGGTCTCGCATGTGGGATGGTGGGTGAGTTCTAACAAGTCCCTGACGTTGGCAATTCCTCCTAATGCCACTTTGGAATTTGTGGAGCATGACTTACCCTCTACGGTCGCTCATGAGATGCAACACACCGCTCAAGACCTTTTGAAAGCCTTGGGTAAGGGGGAGGGATTGCCATCTCGCAAGATTCAAACTCCCAGCTATCATCAAAAGGGCACAGGGCTCACTCACCCAGGCTTGGCCGTGGTAGAACGTGCCAAGCATGACCTGGATGATGTGGAGTTTTTCCCAATGTTGGACACGGCTATCCGCGAAATTCGCAAACAGGTTGCTCGGAATCCACAGCGGGGGCGGGAAGTTATTCTATATCTTATTCTTGCAGGACCTAAGCCCAAGGGACTTCAAATCAAACCTCTTGACACTTTCGCAACGTGGAAAGGCACGGCTCCAGGAAAATGGCGCAGGGCTGTCAAAGAGGTCTTTCGAGCCTTTCCGGTCCTCAGTGAGTCCTCCGCTACGCGGGTTGCTACAGCTTGGCGCGTAGCCTCAGCACATTCGGTTGCTGAGAACTTGTTGTTTGATGCTCCAGACTCCACGATTGATGAGCTAATCGCGGATGTGCAGCGGGCTAGAAGCACGGGCATTTATGATTCAGATGCCCGTAAGATGGTGGATGCCGATGATGTGATTCGGTCGTTAGAAGCCATGAAGCCCGCGCCCATTCATGTCACGAACGGGATTACCGTATATCACGCCACAACTCCTGATTTTGCTAAGGTATTTCTTAAGCGTGGACATATCCCTGAAGGTAAGGTGTACAGCAGATCTGATTCTTACTCCCCTGGACATGGACTTGACCGTGGGATGTACGTAGGCGCTACCCCACAGGCCGTAGAGTCCTATGGCCGAGTGACCCTGGCTGTGACTGTTCCTCGGGACATGTTGCTTGTGCCGACTGAGCTAAAGCAAATGGGAGAGACAGACGCTTTGCGAGCCCTGCGTAGCCATGACGGGGCCTTAATTGTGGGGCGTGTTCCCTCAACAGCCTTTAGTGTGGTCGAGGGACATAAGTACCTTCACTAACCACGGGAGAATCAATGGCCCTTAGAAACAGACAAGCTGGGTTGTTGGAGGCACCCCCAGCAATGGTGAGAGATATCGCGAGTTGGGCGAAGGCCACTTGTGTTGCTCAGGCTATTGCGGGGTACCTTGGCGAGTTGCCCTCTGCTTTGGATACTGTAAAGAGCATCACAAAGGATATAGCTACTGTGGGGAGGCGTTCAAAGGCTTTGAGAGAGACTATGCTTGTGGGAACCCCTAAGGACGTTGCCCGCCAGTTTAGACCTCTATTTGATCTTGTTGACAGCTTTTATGGCATGAATGTGCGGAACCCGCGAATGGACCAAGTTGTTTACCTGACAGAGGGTTCTAAGCAGAGGATGATTGCAGAGGTGGATTCCTGGGTTTCCCAAGTCTTAGTAGAGCTTGACAAAGTGAGGCTGAAGAAAGTAGAGGCCGTGTCGCAACTCAAAAAGTCCATAGAGGAACTTGAGTCTGAGGTTGACCATGCTGTTACAGGGGGCTCTTTGAGCAAGATGTTTCCTTTAGACTTGTCCGGGTGGCGATATGACACACCGGGGCTAAGAAAGGCTTTGGGAGGATTGAGCACCTGGGGAGAGATACGGGTAGACCTGTCCCCCAAGCTGCCCCCGGGGGTCGGGGGCTCTTGGCAGCCTGCTACTAAAACCTTAACTCTTCCATTGCATGTTGCAGGTCGACACCAAATCCTCGATTCCGTTCGACATGAACTTCAGCACATGGCTCAATCTTTGATGCAGACGGCCCTTCAGAACAAGACCTTCGGTTTGCCCTCGCATAACACTCGCACCCCTGGCTTCAACCAAGCTCAGAATCGGGATTATCTAAAGATGAATGCCCCGGGTGCGCAAGGGTTAGATGCTGCCCAGTTCCACAGATTGGACGACCGGGAGTTCTACCCTGTTTTGACAGATTTGATTGAGAAAATCAAGGACTGGGTTGTTCGCGAGAAGCCCGATGTCCCTGAGCAAAAGCGGAAAATCCTGGAGTTGTTAGGCGTTGCTGGGGACCCCAAAAAGCAGCGAGAGGAACTCTTGACTTGGAAGAGGCACGCCCCAGGGAAATGGAAGAAAGCCGTCAAGGAGATTTACCGGGCGTTTCCCTTTTTGGGAAGTGGTGCTATGATTGCCCGTGTTGCTTCATCTTGGGAACTGCGTCCAAGCCCCCCAAAACCCTAGGGTCACAAGAGCAGTCGTCGCAGAGAATCACCCCCTTGATCACGTTCTCATTGCCTAGTTGTCCCCCGCGAGTCCCATGGCATCCCTGGCAGTTGTCCCGGAGGAACTTCCAGGACCATCGCGGATAGTCTTTCAATCTACGCTTTTTCATGGCACGCAACTCCTGCAAACAACAAACTCACCACACCACCAACTCCCATCTTTATGAGGATAGCAGCGATAACACCGCACACAAACCTTCCAGTCAGAGGGCTCAAGGTCTCGACTTGAAACGGGGGAGGCAAAGCCCCGCAAGGACACCCGGTTGCCCGGACCCAGCTTGACAACTTGGTAACCCTCCCCTGCGTGCATGTAGGCCGCAGCCCGGCTGACGAAGTGCTTAGCTCCCAGGGCCCGGCGTTTAGCCTCATCACGGGCCTGATACCGCTGATGCCAGATCAAGGGGTGAGCACTCTGAACTACGTCCCCCAGTTTGATACTTCCGAAGTCCACTACCCCTCCGCTTGCTCAGACTGACAGGCGATCTGTTGCTCCAGTTGGCAAATCTGGTCTCCCAGTTCTGCCATTTGGGTCTGAATTTGGACCTTCAAGGCAAGCTCTAGATCTTCCCACGCGGCTAGGTTTGCAGGGGTGGGGTCTTGCCGGTATGCCCATTTAGCCCTATCGCAAGCTTTTTCTAGATCACTCATAGATACCTATCAACTGAAGAAGCGCCAAATTGAGTACACGATAAACAGCAGAAAGCCTATTCCGATTACTTGCTTTTCTGTCATCTTCAGCAGCCTTTTCTCAACTCTCCGGGCTAGGGATTTCTGGGACTTTGCCAGTTCCTTCTGGGTTGGGGGGATGTGGTCCCAGTTTAGGCACACCCCGTCACAGTTGGGTCCACACCCTAGAAGGGCTAGTCGGTCAAGCTCTTGTTTTTGTGCTTTCACGCGCTCTTGGTACCTTAGCCTGGCTTGTTGTCGTTGGGCCTCTTCTTCTTGCTTTTCCCTTTCTAGGCGTTGCTGCTTCTCTTGTTTTTGCCATTTAGCCTTTAATTCTGCCGCAACTAGGATTGCCAGTATGTCAAAGGCGTCAGGATTGCGGAAGTTCCCGCGAGTAACCCCCTCAGGGAACATCTCTAGGAAATCCCTGTAGTATAGGGGCATCTTAAAGAGCTTCTCAACTGTCTTCGCGTCTAGAATAAGCCCGATGTGGTAAGGCGTGAGTTTGGGATTCTTGGAGGATATCGACCCGGGGGTGTGCTCGTGGATTGTCTGATACGCATTAAGGGCATCAAAGCCCAAATGGTCCTGTGGGGCTATCCGGGGGTGGACGACAGGCGGGTTTACGCACAAGGTTTTCCAGCCATTTTCTATCGGGGCTAGACTTTCGAGACCCCCGTAGCTCATACCCCAACCCCGTTAGCCGTCATGAACTCTGCCAAGGTTGCTAGGGCTACTTGACGAGCATCCGTCTTGTGCCCGCAGCCCTCTTCGATTCGGCGGTACTCAAGGGCTGGGCAAAGGATCTCAAAGCCCCAGCCCCCACAGTCGCCCTTGAACAAGGACACCAATACTTGGATGTCACGGGCAACGTTTAGCTTGGCGAACCGGTGGGTCCATAGCTTCCGTTTGGCTTGGTCTAGCATCTTAGAATCCATGTGCAGAGTAGCCCCGTGAACTCAGAAGCACTGAACCTACAAATTCATTGCGGGCGTCAACAATGCTGCCCATGAAGTTCATGGCTTCCGCCACGTCATCAGCGAGTTCCGTGGGGACGACAGCCCAACAGGGTCCTTTCCAATGTCCTTCGTTGTGCTTGACGTGTTTGGTATACAGTTCCCGCAACTCTTCGGCACGCTCCTCGCTAGGGAGATTGAGGGGGACTTCGATGTTGACCAGGGTTCCGTCATCTGCCTTGACTTGAATCTGCATTTCCGTTTCCTTTGGGGGTCTGTGCCCCCTACATAAGGGTTACGGGCGGGGACTCAAGAACTTCAAAGGCCGGGCCGTAAATTTCGCTAGCTCTAAGCCCGTGCGGCCCCACTCAGTACGGGTAAACCACCCTGGAGGATTGTCCAGCAAGCTTGACATCCCCCTAGCATCGCTGTCCACAATCTCTTGCCTCCAAGTCTCCAGGGCTGCCTCGATCCCCTGCGGGTCAAAGTCCGTTAGCGGGGTGTACTTCAGGAACATCAGACGGGCGAAGCTAATTGTCCCCTGGGGGCTAAAGAACAGTCTCCAGCAGATCTCATCGTCTACGAGACTTACCCGACCCATCCAAGTATCCCCGTCCCCCAGGCGATAAAACTTGCTGTCATTGTCCACAGCCCAACGGTTGGGAAGGGCTTTGTTGAGGGTGTCCCAAGCGTTAGCATAGACGGGATCTACCCCCATCTTCATTTGTCTTTCTACTTCGGCAGAGGGATCGTAGAAGTAGTGGGCAAGGCATAACACCGGACAACGTTGCTTGCCGATCTTAACCTTGCCGTCCGACACGCGGAGGTAGTAGTGCGGGTCCTCAGGACGATTTGTGTCCCCGTAGGGGAACCTCTGTTCGAATAGCTTGGTCATCTAGTCCTTAGAACCGGCTGTAAGACCGGTAAGCTTCGTCCTCTGAAACCTTGCGTCCGATCTCCTGGAACAGATGCCTCAAACGGGCATTGAGAGCAACAGCTTTGCGAGCCGCTGCACTGCGACTAATCTCTCCGTCACAGTGAAGGTTCTCCGGGCTCAAACGATTGTAGCAGTCGTTGATCTCGGACATGATAACGGCGTCCGGGCGTTTGGCAGCCACGGGCTTTACGGGAACGTTGGCTGAACCCTCTACGGGGGTCAAGAGAGACACGGGAACTGTCCAAACGGTACCGACCGGGTAGTTACGCATGGTACCCCGTGATTCCAATTGCTCGACTTTGCATTTGACGGCGTTGACCTTGACGATTTTGCCAAGGGTCTGTTCACCCTGACTCCGTCCGAAGTTGACCCGCATCCCAACTTTGCAATCCTTCAGTTCCATCTTTTCCTCGTTGTGGTTTTGGGCTCTAGCCCTACATAAGGGTTACGGGTGGGGCCCCTACTACTTCAAATCGGACTCATCCTCTGGCTCATCCCCCTCATCCTCCCAATCGGGGTCATCCGGCTCCACAAATCCCGTGCGGGTGGTGTCGTAGCCCGCGTCTCGGCAAAGATTGTGGACGAAAGTGACGGGGTCCTCACCCTCTTGCAGGAAGTGCGACAGATACGCCATTAGGCGCATACCTTCTGTCTCGACCTCTCGAAACAGGTTGCGAGTATCCCCCGCTTGTAGAAACTTCTCTACATTACTACGGTCTTGCTCCGTGGGAAGGGGCATCAAGGGGCCTCGGTCCCAACTAGGGGCTTTCAAGGAGGCTTCATTGTGAGCCTTGACCTCCTCAATGCTTTGCTGGTGAGACTTTGCCGCTTCTCTTTTTGCGTGGTCTGGGTCGAATCCGTAGAACTTTGAAAGGTTTTTCACTTCAGTTTTGGAGAGGGTCACACATTGATGGCGGAACCCTCCAAGTAAGGAGATCATGTCTTGGGAGCCGGGGGTTGCCGTGTAAGAACCCTTGCCAGGGCGTTCAAAAGGAGCGCTCATGTTGTTTAGTCCTTTAGACTTGCATGCGGTTTGATCAGGTTGTGGTTGAGGATATCCTGAACAAGTTCAAAGGCCCGCGTCTTGTTCCCGCTGAAGTAGCTGACAATAGCCAGTTCGGCTTTCACTTGGAGGATTTGGATGCCGTTAGACTTGGCCGCTAAAGTCAGGTCAGCCAACATTTCAAACAGATACTTGTGGCGGGCCTGTTGCACGTCATCATCCTGATCCCGCGGGCTCTCGAGAAACTCAAGTGCCCTGCAAGCGCTGTAGCCTGCATTTTGAAGGTGTTGATTGTAAACCGCAGTCATGGACTAGTCCTCCAGTTCAACTTGGGTAACGAAGTGCCAATACTGAACATGCCCGCTTTCGGACCTGTTTTGGGGGGACTCGTCCAAATCCCAAGCCCGCCGATCAGCGAACCCCTTGTCCTTGTGGGCAGAGACGACATCTACTTCACGATCTCGATGATTTTCGACCCGGTGAATGACGTAAATGTGCATAGGTTCCTTTATTTTGGAAGTCCGTGCTTCCTACATAAAGGTTACGGACGTGGGTCAGAGAACTTCAAGCAGGTTGTGCAAATCTTGTGCCGTGAGAACCTTAGGCTTTCCATTGTCCACTAGATACTGACATAAGCCTCTAAGAGCCTCTTGAGCATCCTCAAAGCGAGTGCGTCCTAGGAACCGCGTAGAGAGCCGGTCAACTCGACTGCGCCCCTCCCGGTCTGAAATCAAACTGATCTCAGATCGTTCAAGCATAGGCTTGTGAATTTGGTCCGCAAAGAACGTGACCTCGAGGGTATCACGCTGCAGAACCAGCTTCACGGACCCTTTAGAGAAATCCAAGTCCGCTTGACGGATCTCCCAACCTAGTCGCTCAAGGGGGGCTTGTAGATCCCTCCGGTTTAGTCTCACCAGATTCATTTGCTTACAAAGGTCCAATTTGGGGTTAGGGAACGCTCGATCTGGTCTCGTTTCTGTTGCAAATCCCAAACCTGTTCGTTTAGACTGCATATCTGGGATGACAATGCCCGCATCTTCTCTTTGAGCTTAGCGTTTTTCCCTTCTGCCTGTGGGTTGAATTACCACCAACCGCAGTTCTTATGCTCTGAGGCATAGCAGTTGACCCAACACGGGTCCTGGAAATCCTCGGATCTACACAAGGGTGCGTAGGGGTCCATCTCTTCCGCACACTGCCATTCTCGGTGTTGTGTCGTCATAGCCTACCTACGGGATTCCGATCATTTGGAGCCGTTTCTCATCTGCCGGGGGTAGCTTACCCAGGCACCAATAAGCAAAGCACTCTGCAAAGTCCTCCGCAGGGTCCTTTGCGGCATAGGGGGTGACAAAGCGGTCAACCTCTTTCCAAGTGGCTACCCACAAGTCGCGTTTGTCATGGTCTAGGTGCTTGAACCATAACTTATGACCATATTCGTGCAGGATTCGCTCTACGGGGTCTCGGTCAGTTACAGGGTGCATGAGGTAGACTGTGTCCTCAGAGGGCTTGTAGAAGGCCCCAGCGTGTCCTAGAGAGGGGGGCATTTGGTCTCGACGGACTAGGACTAGACTTCCTTCAGATAGCTTGCTCATTTGCCTGTGGGATAGAGCCCTGCCCACAGCTTGAAGGACAGTCTGAATGTCCCCTAGCGCAGACAGACTCCAACCCGTTTGGTTGCGGACTTCCGTCTTCCCCACACTGAGAGTATCAGGTTCGTCTGCCAAACCCTCTTTCACCCGAGCAACCATTCGTTCGAACACCTCTTCTATGAAGGTCAAGGATTTTCCGACCTCCTTGAGAGCCTCCCCATCCAAGGTTCGTAGCTTGGCATATTGCTGTCGCCAGTACACACGGGCACCGTTTACATTGCGGGCTAGACGGTCATTCTGCCTAGGAACTCCGCTCTCTTCAACTAGATTGAGAAAGTCCAAGACCTTGGGAATGCCGTTGAAGATGGCACCTGCGTGCCCAGGATTTTGTTGTAGAGGTTCCAAGGTTCGGACTATCTCTTGAAAGGACCTCTCAAGGCGAGAGACTTGGAAAGATGTAGCTACGCGCAGGATAATGTGATTCATGCCTAAGGGTTCTCTATAACCTGAAACACGTCTTTGTAGAGGTCGAAGGCAGCGTTCAAATCCTTTAGAGCCTCACTGGGAGTAGGGCCTAAGCCACTGAGCCCAGGGTGGTCAAGGGATGTTGCAACGTACTCTTTGTCAAGGGGTAACCAGCGAATGATAATCAAGTTCATTTGACCTCTCAGGTGAACTAGCCCGGCCAAGGGTGACTTAGGACAACTCCGATATCGAACGTAAGGGCAGAACCCAGGTCTTCTTCAGGAGCGGGCACTCGACATCCGTACACCGCAGGGTAGCCCCCCGACTGAACTAGATCCGCAGCTTCCCTTAGACGGGAGGCTAGATATTCGCGTGCAAGTCGGTCAGCCTCGTTGCGAACACTTTGCCAGTTTTTGTCCGTTTCTGCCGGAAGATCTTTACGGAAGTGTTGGATAAGTCTAAACCAGTTATTTTGGGGATTACCTTTGTCTGCGTATGGAGGGACTCCCTTAGGCGGACAAATGCAGGGGTCGTAGTCACAGATGGAGCAGGGCATAGGTAGACCTCTTAGGTGGGGGTGTTGAATACTCTCTTAGGCATCTCTCGCCACCATTCAACTTCACCGTTGAATGTGTGCCACTCTTGAAACTTTTTGCTGAACCGGTCCTCCCGAACCGTTCCGTTGCGCAACTCTACCAAAACGTGTCGTTCATGGCTTGGGGGGTGATACCCGCGAGACCAGGATACATCCGCATCTTTGGCGCGTTGAAACTCCAAGAGAGCTTGGTCCTTCGCGTCCGCAATATCCTGTAAGGCTCGTTTGGCCCCCTGAAGCCAGTCGTGCTTGTGTCGGGGTTCCCTACAGATTTCCCGCCACTCTTGATCGTCGTCTTCATAGAAGCAGATCAGACTCTTGGCATAATCCTCGACTTCCTGGGGGCTGAAGTTTTTAGGCATGTTGGCTCCTAGTATTGGTTGCGTTCTGCCCGTTCACGAGCCGCTTCGTGGTCCCAGCGGGCTTCGAGAGCCCTCGAACGCTGTGGAGATACCGACGCAAGAGAAAGCGCCATAGCCACGGGCGGTCGTTCATACTTGAGCCTTCACTTGCCCTGTCCACAGGACTTTGCAGGGGGTCTTTTCAAGCCCATCAGGGGAAACTAGATGATAGGTGACGTTGTTGGGTAGCTTATCAGCCGGGACCAAGAGGTGCGTCAAGGATTCAACCTGTGCCTGCGGGAACCACACATCGATGTCTGCATCAACAGGAATCCCAAGGTATACTTTGGTGACCGTGAATCCGCATCCTGCAAAGTTCAACCCGCCTCCTTGCTTATAGGCCCGGATGATCAAGCCCTCAGAATCCCTAGTACAGGAACAGGGTTGAGGAGGAGCCTTAGGAACTTTGCAGAAGCCTAGCTTGCGCAGAGCCCCCTCAAGGTCCTCTTGAGCCTTTGTCTCAGATTCAGCACAGCCGTCAATTGTACTCACACCCATTTGCTCAGGGCGCATAGCTACCCAACGCCAAATTGGAACACCCTCAAGTTCTTGTGCCACGGCACAAGCCCAACCCTCAGGGGGATCTTGACAACGCCCGTCTTTCCAAATCTTAAACATAACCTACCCCAGATAAGGAAAGTGCCTGCATCACAACTTCGGAAACTGGCGTACACGCAAAGTCTCGTCCCACTCTGATGGGTCTGCCCCGTGGTGTGCCATGAGAAATAGCGTCTCGGCAACCGGTCGGGACATGGGTGCTCCTCCGCACTCCTCAGAGTCATAGACCACTTTATAGGGATTGTCCCCCATCTGTTTGACAAAGCAAGCTACGGCATAAGTCTCACATTGCCGCACAATGCTGTCAGCCCAATCTGTGTCAAAGGGTCTAGCGTTTTCTCCGCTTTCTCCCCCGACAATCACCCAGGTGATAGCACCCCCGGCTAGGTTGAGGGTGACCTTCTCGAGTAGCGGCTCACAAGACAGGAATCGCACTTTTGCGGGCATCGCAGACAGCAAAGGTACGCGGGCATCTGCGCATGCCTGGTTCTCTACAGACGTGCCAAGCCAAACGTTGTACGGAGGAACCGAATCAAACAGCCAACCCTTCAGCATGTTCTGTAGAGCCGGGTTGGCATCTTTGTATGCCGGGTCCTCAAACAAGTTCCACACACGCTCTAACACCACACGCCAGTTTTCAGGTCGCTTGGTCAATAACTGCCAGTCCAAATGGGGGGTGATGAGGATCAGGTTCAACATGTCCGCTACCCAGGTAGCCGGGATCTCAATATCTAGCCAGTCAGACATGGAGGAGCAGAACACCTTGTGTCTGTTTCCTGCCTTCTCAGCCATCTGATTCCAAGTGACAGGCTTGCGCCAGTGTTTAGGGGTAGTCCTCTGGCGGGGTTTTCCAGCCCCCCACACGTCTTTGCCGAATTTCTTGCTCTGCACTTCTGCATAGCAGAATTTGCACCCAGGGGAAACCTTTGTGCAGCCTTCCCAGGGAATAAACGTGGAGTCTGTCCACGAGATGCCTGTTTTCTCACCCATTGTTTACCTCTTGCAGCATAGAAGCCAGTAGCCACAGCGCTCGTTCTGCCAAGTATTGTCGGGTCTCGTTCCGTCCAAACTCTGGCGGGACTACTCGTTGAGTTCTCTCCCGCTTTCCACAAATGACCGTGACATAGGCATACGGTCTTTGTCCGTCCTGCGGTTCTGCATATCCAGTGGTGGCAATCACACATTCAGCCTTAAAGGCTTTCTGTGCCCCAGAGGCCATTGCCATGGCTACCGAGGGAGACACGCAGTTACAAGGGGCTGCGGTTTCCCGATTGACCCCTAGCAGTGCAACTTTGGACTCCAGGGTGTAAGCGACAACACCCCCTCGCAGGTAGGCAGATGAACCCGAATTGGAGGCTAGATTGCTGGCAACCATGCCCGCCGTGACACTCTCGGCAGTAGCCAAACCCCAGCCCTTGGCCGTGAGGGTGTTATGAATGACCTCTAGGTTGTTCATGCTTTCTCCAGATCTGCCACCAAGGCTACCATGGGTTGAATTTTCTGTACCTGACTTGGATCGAGCGGGTTCATATAGCCCTCCACATAGAGGTTACGGGTTTGACCCCCCTCAAGTTCAAGGTTTGCGCACCCGAAGGATAACCGTATTGATTCGGGTCCCTGAGGAAGCAAAGGACTCCGCAGGAAGATCCTGGAAAGCCCGTGTGTATCTGGGGGTGTGTTTCTCAACCCACTCCCGGAAGACAACATGCTTACGGGATTCCCCTAGCTCAGCGGTCACGGGCAACACAGCAGTTAGATGCCCCCCCGGCTTGAGGAAGTCAAAGGCGTGCATGACGTGCTGCATCCAATGAGTGCCGTGAAACGGCGGATTCATGATTACATGGTCATACTCAGGGCGCGCATGCATGGTGAGGAAGTTGGCACACTGAACCGTCATCCGGCTGTTCTGTAGAGTCACTCCCATCAAAGCGGCACGACTGGCGTCAACCTCAATCGCGTCAATCCGCTTTGCTGGGGTTTTGAGAAGCTCCCGCACCATCCCGCCCTCACCTGCGGAGGGTTCCAAGATGATGTCGTCCGGACCAATGTTTAGCCCCTGCAGACAGTAGTCCATCACGGGCTTGGGAGTTGGGTAGAACTGCAACTGTGTGCTAAGCTCCCCTGACTTGCTGTGAAGATCCTTGTCTGACATGTCATTGGGGTGTGGGGCCGCATCGGGAAGGACCTCCCCGTAGTAGGCTGCCAGTACCTTGTTGGCCTTCTCTACCAGATCTTCACGGGTAAACCACAAATGGGCATTGCCGTTCTTGTAGCCCTTGATCCGGAAATAGGGGGTTTCAGTAACGCTCTGGTGAGGGAGATATCCTCCACGGTCCTTGGAGATAGCCTCCCGCAACCCGTTAGCATCAGGCTTTTGTTTGTCGAGAACCGCGAACACCCGTTCGATGTCTGCAAGGGTTTCCATCATGCGGGAGTGAGAGTTCCAGCCGCCCCAGTCATTGAACATGTGGGTCAGAATAACTCGGGAGTCAAACTTGAAGCTGTCGTGGCTTTTGAAGCGCCGGTCAAGGTCCCCAAACGCTCTCGCTAGTCCCCGTTGGAAGATGAGTTCAGCATCCTCCAGAAGTCCCTCAAACATGGCGTAGGCGTTCTCCTCGGTGACCTCAACCACAGACCCGCAGAGATCCTTGTACAAGGTGTCCCGTGCGGTGCGGTCCATGAGTTGAGACATGCCCGTCACGGTGATCAGGTGCATCCAGATCTGTGCATCCATCTGTTGCCGGTAAGTCTGGAAACTTGCCTCTCGATCGAAACTCTTGAAAAGACGTGCGTAGGACTCTTGGCGAGTTCGGTCGTTGAGCATGAACGGGGTGTTCTGGTGAGCCTTTGTCGCAAGATCTACCGCTTCAAGAGCCTCTGCATGCCCCCGCTCTAAAGCCTCGACCGCAGAGGACATCTTGGCGAGTGCTGCGTTGCGGTAAGAGACGATCTCACCAATGGTCGTGCGGCTAATGATCTGAGTGTTCATGGGTCCTCTGTCCTAGATGTTATGGATAGGGATTCAAGTTCTAAGCGGATTCCCCTCGCTTAAGCCCATCCTCTCTAGGGATTTCGTGGGACCCGTCCCCACCGTCCCAGCAGCCGTGAGATATCTCAGCGACGATCAGATTGTCTTTGCGTAAGTCCCCGGTCCCGCTGCCCCCAAAGATTGTGATTCCTAAGGAGTCTGCAAGTTTGCCCGCACGGTCCAGCATACGGACCAAAGCCTTAACCTTGTCTGGGTCTACACCTGCGGCTTTGCATTCCTCCTCGTTAACAGTCATGTGCCCCCTTACTCTTAGCCTTGTTTGTTGGACACCCCAACCCAAAGTATTGAATGAGACCTGCGGGCTCGTCCCTGTCTTTCCCAGTTTCCTGATGAGTGATTTGCGTTGTTGACCAAGATGAATTGGTCTGCAAACTCAAATCCTTGTTCCAACATAACTCCGAGAACGTCTAAAGAGACTAAATGAAGTCTGTTTCCGTAGCTGAGGTCTTGACACTTAATCAAGACGCGCCCACCAGGACGAACAACCCTCTTTGCTTCCAAAAGTGCCTCGCGGTACAGGGATACCACGTCATTTATGGTGTCTAGGTTATTTGTTCCTAGTCCATAGGAACCGGCAAAACTGTTGTCAAAGGATTTTGACCCGTGCGTGGGTCTGTATGGAGGGTCTAATACTAGAACATCAACGGAGTTGTCCTCGTGTGGAAGCTTTCGACAATCTACCCCATCTGTCTTTAGGTCATGTGCAAAGGTAGGAAGCCCCGGAAGTTGTTTCCAAAACACTCCTTTTCCCCAAGTGACATCAACAACTGTGTCCCCCTCACAGATCCACAGAGATGCGACCATTTTCATAAGTGTCGAGTTATCCCCCGATAAGGCGGAAACAGCAGGGCTCTCATGACTGGAGTAATTTGGAGCCGCATGTGATGTGGATAAAGCCACAGGGTTGATGGGAGTGTAGCGTCCCGGGGATACTTTGGGCATTAGCGAGTAGCCTCGTACATGCGCTTTGCCGCATCCTTGGGGGACGTGAACTTCTCGATGCCCTGCCAAGCGTTCCACACGTTCCACACCCCGTCCTCAAATTTTCCGTACATGAATCCGAGTTGCACAAGGAGCCCGACGCAGGTCAGGTCGACCTCTCCATGCCCATTGTTGCTTTTGACCAAGAGACTTGCGATTTCCTGTACCAGTTGGTAGTTCTGCATGGTGTCCTCTTTGTAAGTCGTTATTTTTTGGGGGCTAGAACAGTCTTTAGCCTTTCACATGCCGGATGATGCACTCCGGCGACAGCACTGCGACTTTCCCATCTTGGGTTTTCACGAGGAACCCGGAACCTTCAATGATCTGGACTTTCTGCCCTTTCACGAACCCCGATTGGGGGAAATCTTTGGAGACCAGACCCCAGCTTTCCGAGCGCTGTTCCGCAAGAGCCCGAATTGCGAGGGCCGTGTCCTTGGCATGAGTGAGCCGACACCAGGTTTCAAAGGACATGTCGGATTTGGTGGCAACGCACCAGTCACGCCAAAGGGTCAGGGCTTTCATTTCAGTTTCCGTGAACATGGGGTCTATCCTTTGCCCTGTTTGTGGGCTACACAAAGGTTACGGAAGTCCAAGCGGAAGCTTCAAATATGAAGGGTTCACAATTTTGGGAGACGTGCGCCCCCTAGTTATAGGATTCCTTAGTGTTCGACAGGTCAAAGTGCTCGATCCAAGCTTGAACGGCATCTCGGTCTTCCATCCAAGCAGCAAACTCGGAGTTTTCCTTTGCCACATGGGGATACCGCTCAATCAAACCATACCACAAGTTAGCGGCTCTAAACATCATCTGCCGAACGTGTGCAGTGTTCCATTCGTTTGTGCGGTAGTCCAAGCGTGTGATCAACCCAAAAGAGATTGTGGACTCTAAGACCCGTCCTGCCGCAACAGCGTAGCTGTCGTTGAAAGGGATGTCCCCCCCAAACAAAGGATCCTGACGGGATACACACGTTTCGATGGCGCAACTATCAAGGTCCCAGTGACCCGTTGACCGAAAGTGCGGAATTTCCCTAATGGGAAGGTCCTGAATCTCTTTTGGCAAGTAATTATTTCGATGCCCGTTTTCGTGCCAATCCCGATCAGGAATAGCCCCCGCAAACTCTTGGAGAAATACATACTGGCATTGGTCTTCCCAAGATAGTCCCGTCAGGTTCCTTTGAAGGGCTCTGTGTTGAACGGCCTGTGTGATGTGGACCGCAAACCCCCTCATTTTAGCAGTCCAGTCCTCTACCGGTTGTGCATCCCCTACCCGTTCAAACTCCGCAAACAGCACCCTCGGTTGGTTCTGTGCTACCTTATGGTAGTGCCGGAAACGATACAGCCCAGGCTGAACATTGACCAAGGTGTGCTCTCGCAGGTCTGCGTTGTAATACTCGGCTCGGCGTTTAGCCTCCTCCGCATCCATAATGGAGTATGCCCAAAGGTCCGTGCAAACATGTGCGACCTTTCGACCCCCTTGGCGATGCCCGATAGTATACCGAGCACCTTTCTGTTTAGCCACTGTGGGGCTGGAGTTGCCAATTCCAAACCCTAGGGCTAGCCCGGAATCCGCATAGTTCAGGATGGCTTTTTGAGTACCCAAGACGGTATTGACGTCCCCCCTCGAGGGAATCCGGCATAGGTAGCGGAGATCATCATCAACTAGAATTTTACCGCTGGGTACATTGAGGGTGAATTCTGTAACCATTCCGTTGGGGAAGGGGCATTCCGTAAGGGGGCGAATAGTCAACCCATCGGTCTCAAAGTCTTGGGTTTCGCAGTAGGGGCAACTAAATCGTCCCTCTCGTACAGAGAACTGGACAGGGTCCTTCAAAGGCTCGCGTGTTTTCTGGGCCTTCAAAATTTGATGCATGCTCTCAAGGCTGAGATTTTCCTCTTCAGAACACCCAAAGGTACTAAATAGGTTTTTCTGGACCTCCTTCAAGGGCATCCCCCAACCTTGTCCCCAAAGGGACCCATTTTTGAAGTGCCCTCGCCATTCGATAGACATTTTGCTCAGAGCCTTTCGAGCCCCTTCCAATAACTCCCAAGGGTGGGACTTGAGGGGTTTTGCCTCAGGCTTTGGTTTGGGCACGAAGGTTCGTCGCAGGTCCGTCTCCGACTCCCAATTGTGCCCAGATTCCCAAAGGACCTTGACCTTGTGCCCTTGAGTTTCCAATACTAGCCCTTGGGTTAGGGTTTGCCTAGACGTAACTTTGTCGCCTGGGATAAACATCTAGGACACCTCGATGGGTTGTTGAGGCATCCACTTGAGATCCTCAGAGGACAGGTTGAACGGATTAGGGTTAGGGATCTGGACTGTCCAAGTCTCAAGAACCTCTCCGTTTTGGAGAATGGTCAAAACCGCATCCCAAGGAACGAAAGTCCTGTGGGGTTGCCCCCCAAAGGACAAGGTAGCCCGAATCCCCTCGTCCGTGACTTTGAACCCGGGCATGTGAAATTGCTTAGAGTAGTCGAGAGCCACAAGCTTGCTGGCAAAGGATTTAGCATGTGGAGGCACCAACACATCAGGGTGCTCCTTGGTCAGGACAACTCGGACCTTGCCTCGATCCAAAGCAGCTTCAAATGCAATCTGTTTTTCAGTGTTCATGTGTTCCTTGTGGGGGAGCCTACTGCCCTTGCTGGTAGAGCCAGTCCCCTACCTGACGGGGGGCGAAGTCTTTCATCCAAAGCCGGGTTACCGGGTCCAGGACGTTGGGCCAACGGGGGGTAAAGCAGTCTTTGACAATTTCCTGGGTCCCCTCGTCGTTTTGAATGCACGCGAGCCATTTGCCAGGAGACACCTCAGCGATAAGTCTCCACCCTCCCTCATTGACGGAATCGACGGACATGCCAGCACGCCATTTCCAGTCCGGGTCTTGAGCGATTTTCTTTCCCAGTTCTTGAGCAGTCGGAGACATGTCAAATCCTTGTTAGTTTGGGATTCCTTCACAAATCAGCCCTACGGCGAATCCGTGACGAATGCAGTGAAAGTCCACAATCTCTTGCGCAGACTGTTGGCTTCGAGTCGCAAATACTCGCAAAGGAGTGGACTCGTCCATTTGCAAGGCACAAATCCAGCGGTGTCCAAGGCGAGTGCGTGCCGAAACCATTTCACCGGTTGGCAGCCTTCCTGTAACCCACTCGAATTTTGAATGCTTGTCAAACATTTCCGTCAAATCTCCTGTCAGGGTTACGGAATCCAGACCAAAAGGTTCAAGGGTTGCTTATAGCTTAACCAAGTCCCCGTTGCATAAAACGTGCAGAAACGGTAGTCCATCCATACCCGACAGAGGTCTAGACGCTAACAAGTGCCTGTTGTAGGTCTTGCCGCATGCCTCACAGACGCAGTCCCCGCCCGCTCGGTGGAAGGGGAGATCGTCCCCGTTAGGTACATCTTGAACGATCCGTTTGGGAATCGGAAAGTAGGGGTTGTCAGGGTCTGACATTAAGATTTCCCGTATAAGAGAGCCAGGACCGCGTCAAGTTTGTCAAGGGGGACCTTTACGTCCAAGTATAAGGTCTCGGTGCTGTTGTTCAAAGGAGCATACACCTGGAACTTGGACCCTGGAAACTTAGTCCATACCCGGGTCTGTTCCTTGATGGCGACCTTGTAGTTCTCCAGAGCCTTGGTCTTTTGAGATTCCTTAGCTTTCTGCGCGGACTTCCTCTTTGCAGATTCCGCAAGCTCCTGTTGAACCGCATCCTCAAGAGCCTCGATCGTAGGTGGGTTAGATAGGATCTCCTCCCAACACATAGTCTTGGAGCAACCTGTCAGGTCAATACCCGTCACGATTTGACTGTCATTCAGCGCATGCGCCAGTTCTCGGCTTGATAGAGGCTTGACGATTTCAAGAAATTCCTGCTTGTTCATCTTAGCCCCCCGTGCAAGGGGTCTTGCCCTTGGCACTGTCTTTGTCGCATGCACAGTGGTCAATCGGGTCAAACCGGACAACGGTCCAGCCCGCCAGTGCCCTGTTCAGGTCTTTGATTTGTTCTTGTTCCGTTTTCATGGTCCCCTTATTTTTGGGATTGTGTCCCTACATAAGGGTTACGGGTTGATTTTGGGTTGTTTCACAGTCCAGAGGTCCGCAACCTTACGGTACAGAGGTTTGGGGGACCATGTGGAAATGCGGGCTTGTACCTTGGATACTTCTCTTGTGATGCTCTGCAGTTCAAGGTCTTTCATTTGAATTAGGGACTTTAACGCAGCATCATACCTAGGGTGATCCGGTGTCAGTCTTTCAGGTTCCTTTAAGAACCTGTACTGAGGGTTGTAGAAAGGGTTGGCAATGGAACTCGGACGCCCGTGCAAAGATTGGAGAGAGACTCGCAACCCTTGAAGAACCTTCCTAAGATATTCTGCGTAGTCTACACCCCCCTGAGGGCTAACTTCCCAAGGGTCATACCCTACTCCGAAGCAGGGTCCCGTGTGCCAGGACTGTCCATATTGTCCACGAGAGCGACCCCCTTGGACATTCCATCCATGGCGCATGACTTTCTCATGAAATAGCTTGATGTTCCTCATGCAAGCGGGGCAAGTTCCCGTGTTGTCCAGGGTCCTATCTCCCACAGCCAGGGGTTTGGGAGAGAGTACGGAACCTGCTAAGGCATCTTTAGCGGCTTGCTGCAACCCGTTTTTATACCCCCACGTCCAAAAGGATGGCACTTGAGTTTTCTCAGGGTCCGCAATACGTCCATAGGAGTCTACCGACATGTTGGCGATGAGAACGGACCCAGATTTTGATGTGAACTTGAGAGCGGGTACCCCCAAGGACCATCCGAAGGTGGCAATGACCCATCGGTGTTGATCATCCTGTTGAGGGCGCCTTACTTGAGATACCGTCAAGGTATCCAAGTTTGTGCTGGGCACGGCACTGATCTTGACCGGGAAATTCTGATAGCCTCGCTCTGCGTCTTCTTGAGAGGCAAACCAGAAATGTTGGGGTTCCTTTACCCCGGCATAACCCCAAGCTTTAGCATTGTGCCGATCTAGCCAAGACTTTACCTGGGGGTGCCTCTCGAACTGCTCATGACTGGACAACTTAGCGAAGCCCTCTAGCATCTCAACATCCCAACCAAGCACTCGAAGTGTGTCCCTCAAGAGGCTAAAGCTCAGGGTACTGGTCTTGCCTGCACCTTGGGACATAACCTCTAAAAGCTTTGACACTGCGAAAGAAATCATTTGGTAGCCCCTGTCTTAGGATGCACTCTATAGGGGAGTTAATTCCCAAGGTCGATCTAGCGGAGACCTAGAGGTTACGCAAGTGGCTGCTAAGTTTCAAAATAGGTAGGGGCTGTGGGATTTGAACCCACAACCAACCGGTTATGAGCCGGTAGCTCTGACCGTTGAGCTAAGCCTCTATTGGGTATCAAATGTCGTAGGGCAGGATCTCAAAGAAGTTCTTAGGCAAGGACTGCACAACCCTTGCAACAAGGGATACCAGCCCGTCAGCCGAGGGCGCCTCTGCGGATTGTTTGTGCCGTTTGCGTCCGTTATGGGCTTCAAAGTGAACCTTTACTCCACCCCCGGTGTCTACAAGTGTGAGGGAGAAAAAGGATTCGTTTGGGCCCCTTCCTGTAAAGGTGGCCTGGGCATTGTCCGGAGTTATGAGCACAGGGGGGATCTTGGTAACTTGGAAGTGCTCGCTCAAAATCTTTAGGATTGCCTTGAACTTGCTTTCTGCCCTCGACCGCTCATCATCCTCAAAGGGATTAGAGAACCAACCCATGTATTCAAAGGTCTTGGGAGTGTTGACAAGCCACACTACTTTGTGGGGACTTGACGCCGATGTGACCTCTCGTTTCGCAAGCATCTTTTTCAGACAGGCCACTTCTCGGTCATGCTCTTCCTGAGGGATAAGCTTAGCCTCAAGCACATTGCCCCAATTCTGGATCTCCCGAAGAATTTGGTCCCTGGTCATGGGGGGGGCGTGTCGACGTGCCATTGGATACCTCTGTTGTTGTATTGGGGGTTAGTATAGACAAAATAGTTACGGGTTTGACACGGGGTCCTTCAATCCCTCAAGTCTGGAATCGGCTCGGTTTTCCAACGGTCTTGCTCTAGGAGCCCTTTGAGTTGGGCAAGCAATTCCTCTAACTGAAGGATCTTTGCT
>JACCEC012023169.1_pt1 | contig 35374 bp, 25 predicted proteins | sample 7450121 | NCBI WGS metagenome assembly JACCEC01 (sample SAMN15323455, study PRJNA562643) | freshwater metagenome | isolation source: river surface water | place: USA:Blue River Watershed | collected 2017-08-18 | reverse complement strand
TCTCCCAGGCACAAAAGGCAACGTTACTTGCAGGACGCCGTTTTGGTATTCGGCTTTGATACCTTCCGACTCAATGGTGTCGTCGACCATAAAGGTGCGTTCAAACGAAGCCTTGGTAAACTCGTTGCGAATCCACTGTTGGTTTTCTTGAATGTTTTCTTTGGCCTGATACGCAATCGTCAATTTGTTGCCTTTGAGGTTGATTTTGAAATCTTCTTTGGCACGATTGGGGGCGATAGCGAAGATTTCGTAGCTGTTTTCGGTTCTTAATACATTGACAGGTACTTGGTATTGATCACCTCTAAGGTGTCCGTGCCCAAATTTTCCGTGATGATGATACATGGCTATCAAACTCCATAAGTTGTTGCCAAAATAGCTCCCGGAGGTAGTTGCTTTCGGGAATGCCATCGTTGGTGAGTAGCAAATCTTTGAAAACGATTTTGCCTTCTTCATTTTCGTAGTCGTAATCGTCGAGGGTTTCGGGGCGCTGCTTGCAATTATCTACAATGTGATTCCGAGCCACTCGATACAGTCAACTTCCTACTTGTTCAATGGTTTCTACTTCGGGCTGACTGCTCAGTTGGTACCAAACGTCCTGTAAAATATCTTCGGCATCTTCGTCGCTGCTGACGCGCTGACGGATGAAGCCAAAAAGTTGCTTGCTGTACTTTTTGATGGCCTGAACAATAGTTTGTCGTGCCGTTGCCAATGTTGAATGTAAGTGGTTAATTGGGTAGACGAACAACTCAAAAAAATACTTTAAACTACATAGATTTTTTTTGAATAGACGTTTCTGGCAGTTTTGTCGTCATGAATGTATTGGGAAAGACCTTAAAATTACTTTTTATTGTGAAAAGTCATACCTAAAACTTCTTCGCTCTAACTTCGTTTATATCTTTGTAGTATACAATTTTTTCTAAACATCAACCTAAAATCTGAATGGCTGTTACTAGAGATACTCACCCGTGGCTAAAATTTTACCCAGCGGGAATGCCCTTTGAAATTAATCCAGATGTCTATTCTTCGTTGTTAGAAATGATTGACGAAGGGTTTACAAAATATGCCTCGCGCAAGGCGTACTCTTGCATGGGCAAAGAAATTACCTATGCCGAGCTTGACAAGCAGTCGCGCAATTTTGCCGCCTATTTGCAGAGCATTGGACTTCAAAAAGGCGACCGCCTTGCGATTCAGATGCCTAATGTTTTGCAGTATCCTATCGCTATGTTTGGGGCGTTGCGGGCAGGCCTCACGGTGGTCAATACCAATCCGCTTTATACGCCCCGTGAAATGGAGCATCAGTTTAAAGATTCGGGGGCAAAAGCCATTGTAATTTTGGCCAACTTCGCTTTTAACCTAGAAAAAGTGCTTCCACATACCAATATTGAGCATGTGCTGGTCACTGAAATTGGTGATTTATTGGGCTTTGGTCAAAAACAACTTGTCAACTTTGTGGTGAAAAATGTCAAGAAAATGGTGCCAACGTATCACCTCCCAACGGCAAAGTCGTTTACGGATGCGTTGAGTAAAGGTGCCGCTGCCGAATACCAAAAACCTGATTTACGAAGCTCGGACTTGGCTTTTATTCAATACACAGGTGGGACAACGGGCGTCTCAAAAGGAGCTATGTTGACTCACCGAAACATCATCGCCAACGTAGAAGCCAACTGCGTTTACTTGAGCCCAATGCTGAATACGATTCCTGAAGGACAAACCAACGTTATCGTAGCGGCTTTGCCGTTGTATCACGTGTATGCGCTAACATGCAACGCTCTTTCTGCCCTCAAAAATGGTGGAATGAACTTGCTTATCACCAATCCTCGTGATATGGAGGCGTTTATCAAAGACCTTAAAAAATACAAAGTAACCACCTTTACGGGCGTGAACACCCTGTACAACGGCTTGATGAATCACCCAAAAATTGGCGAAGTGGATTTTAGTGGTTTAAAAATTACTTCGGCGGGCGGAATGGCACTTCAAAAAGTAGTGGCCGAACGTTGGTATAAACTAACAGGTAACTTGCCCACTGAAGGTTACGGCTTGTCGGAAACGTCGCCTGTACTTTCTGCTAATCCGTTGAAAACAACCGACAACCGAGTCGGAACCATTGGAGTTCCGTTTCCAAGTACGGAAATGCGTATCATGCGGGAAGATGGTTCGTGGGCAGATGTAGGCGAAGCCGGTGAAATTTGTGCGTATGGGCCGCAAGTGATGCCAGGTTACTATAATCGCCCTGATGAAACTGCTAAAGTAATGTACACCGACCCCGTAGACGGTCGTAAATGGTTCAAAACAGGAGATGTGGGAGTGATGGATACCGACGGCTATTTTAAAATCGTAGACCGTAAGAAAGACATGGTTCTTGTGTCGGGCTTCAATGTGTACCCCAACGAAATCGAAGACGTTGTATCACAATGCTCAGGGGTATTGGAAGTAGCCTGTATTGGTGTTCCTGACGAAAAAACAACCGAAGCAGTGAAGATTTTTGTCGTAAAAAAAGACGAGAATCTTACCAAGGAGCAAATTATGGCCTATTGCCGCGAAAACTTGACGGCCTACAAATGTCCTAAACACATTGAGTTCCGTACTGAGTTGCCTAAAACCAACGTAGGTAAAATTCTGCGGAAAGCCTTACGGGATGAAGCAAAATCGTAAAGCTATCCATTACTCGGTAGTCAAGAATGTCGGTCGTTGGGCCGACTTTCTTTTTGTCATTTAACCACAAATCTGATTATTTTCGCTGTATGTTTTTCTCAAAACGCGACCTTCAGTTTAACCTATATCAGCTCCTTAATGTAGAGCAGTTGGCAAAATATCCGTATTTCCAGGACCACAATCGGGAGTCGTTTGACATGGTACTGGATGCTGCCGAGCAAATCGCTGATAAAATGCTGCGCCCCTTGTTGACCGAGATGGACCGAAACGAACCCCAACTGGTTGATGGAAAAATCCGTGTTCACGAAGGGATGAAAGCCATCATGCGGCGGTTTGGGGAAGATGGCTGGATAAATGCCACGTTTCGTTATGAAGAAGGCGGGCAGCAACTCCCCGTGACGGTTCATAACGCGGCAGCGTTTATTTTTCAAGCCGCCAATTATTCGGCTAGTGTGTACCCATTTTTGACTACGGGGGCCGCCAACTTGATTCGGAGTTTTGGCTCTTCTGAACTCATTGATACTTATACACCCAACATGTACAACGGTCGGTGGCAAGGAACCATGGCCTTGACTGAGCCCAACGCAGGAAGCTCGTTGTCAGATATTTCTACCAGCGCCGAGCCTACCGAAACCGCAGGTATCTACAAAATACAAGGGCAGAAAATCTTTATCTCATGCGGTGACCATGACGCGTGCGAAAATGTGGTTCATTTATTATTGGCCAAAATAAAAGGAGGGCCTGCGGGAACCAAAGGAATCTCGTTGTTCGTGGTGCCTCAGCAACGCGTCACGACTGAAGGGCTGGTGCCTAACGATGTCACTACGGCGGGGGTATATCATAAAATGGGCTACAAAGGGGCGCCTATTGCGCACTTGATGTTTGGTTCGGATGCAGAATGTTTTGGCTATTTGGTGGGAGAGGAGCATAAAGGACTGAGTTATATGTTCCAGATGATGAACGAAGCCCGTGTGGGGGTAGGTACCAACGCGGCGGCCATCGGTACGGCGGCCTACCACGCTTCGTTGGCGTATGCCAAAGAACGCCCGCAAGGCAGACCCATCGTGGCCAAAGACCCTACGCAACCTCAGACGTTGATTATCCATCACGCGGATGTCAAACGAATGTTGTTATTTCAAAAGTCGGTGGTAGAAGGTTCATTGTCGTTGCTGTTGCAGTGTGGCCTTTGGTCAGATATTGCCCAAGTTGCTGAAGGAGCAGATAAAGAAAGAGCCGAGCTTTTATTGGATTTGCTTACGCCCATTGCCAAATCGTATCCGTCCGAAATGTGTTGTCAAACCACCAGTGCAGCGGTGCAAATTTTGGGAGGAGCAGGTTATACCACTGATTTTTCGCTCGAACAGTTCTACCGCGAAGCACGCATTCACCCCATCCACGAAGGCACAACGGGTATCCACGGCTTAGACTTGCTAGGTCGTAAAATTTCGTTGAGAGGAGGAAAAGCGGTACAGTACTTTATGGCCGAAATCGCTCATACAATTACACTGGCCAAAGCAATCTCGGAAGACCCAAGACTTGCTGCTTGGGCAGTGCAGTTAGAAAAAGCGTTGCTTAAAGTCCAACAAGTAACGGGGCATTTGTTAGCAATAGCTCCACAAAACGTTGAGGCATTTTTAGCCGATGCTACGCTGTACTTAGAACTATTTGGAATCACGACCATTGCTTGGCAATGGCTTAAACAAGCTATTGAAGCTACAAAAGAACTTGCCCAAACAATAGCAGACTCGGAAACTCATTTTTACCAAGGAAAAGTAGCGACAGCGAGTTATTTCTTTGAGTATGAACTAGTAAAAACTACGGCGCTGGCAAAGAGGCTTTTGAGTCATAATCGGACGACAATAGAGATGCAACCTGAGTGGTTTTAGTTGTTTATTTAGTGATAAAACAAAAAAGCCGTGCAGAATCTCCGCTCGGCTTTTTGACTTTACTCAACGTTATGAAAAACTCTTTATTTTGACTCTTTTTACCAGAAAAAGTAATATCAACACTAAAAATAGTATTTCTATTGAAAGCAAGATACTTACCAAAAATAAGGTATTGAAATTATCTACAAACTTAGTAATATATTCTGGAAGTATAAAATGTATCACTTTGAAAAAGTGATATAAAGAGATAAAAAAGTGTTAAAAGGCTATGATTTACCTATATTTTAATGTGGTTTTTACTAAAACAATGATTAGTGTCCCTAAACCTGTAAAAAGTAGCCCAAATTTTATAGTAGCAGATAAGGACATTATGGTGGCAAAGATGGAGTAATTTTCTTTAAGCACTTGAAGAAGGCAGATGTTTTCAATTATATCAACAAGGGCAGCCACCATGAATGTTTTATGTAGTAATCCAATTTGCGAAGGGTTTTTACCAAGAAGCGTGCGTGTCAATATAAGAAATAGACCTGTATAGCTAAGAATATACAAAAAATCTAGGTAGGTATTAGCGGTAAGACGGTCCTTTTGGGTGGAACCACTTGCGTCGGGATGGTTCCATCTAGATTGAGAAAGAAGGGTTTGGGCGTTGTCTCGTGTCCATAGAAATTCAAAAGCGATAACTTCTTTGCTGGGTACGAGCTTCTTCATTTCTGATCCAATGAAATAGGTACTTATCGAAAAAACTCCCAGAAGTATTAGGTAGATGTGACGTGTTTTCATTGATTTTGGTCGTTATTATTTAACTACATCGTAAATGAGCCTCGAAACATCAGCCAAGGCTTTGACACCGTCCTTAGGATGGGACAATTTTTTAGAAAGTAAGACTAAAACATACTTTCTCCCATCGGGAAGGAATATAATTCCAGTGTCGTGTTGGACACCCGTAATGGAGCCTGTTTTGTGAGCTACTTTTACAATTGCAGGAAGTTGAGCAGGGATAATTTCATTGAATTTTTGGTCAAATAAAATCTGCGTCATTGCCTCACAGGCCTTTTTGCTGACTACTTTTTTTCGAGCAATTTTTTCAAAAATAAGCATTAAGTCGTAAGCCGTAACGGAGTTGCTAAGCCCTTTTTGAAATGCTTTGGTATCTTCGACGCCCCGCAGTACCTGAATATTCTGGGCGCCGAGCTGACGCATAGTCGCATTGGCATTTTTTGCATCTACAAGTTCAATCAAAATATTGGTGGCAAGGTTACTACTTACAATAATCATTTGATAGGTAAGGTCATAAATCGTCATTTTTTTGCCAATCTGACGGTACATGTCATCGGCGCTGTCGTCGGAAATATCAAGCTTAAATGGACTACCATCGACAATGCTTTTGAATTCGTTTTTGACTACAATCGAATCCGTAAGTTTAAATTTTTTGGCCTTGGCCTGTTTAAAAACTTCAATCATTACGGGCGTTTTCATCGTGCTGGCCGCGTGGAAGTTTTCGCGTTCGTTGATAAAAAGCGTTTCGTGCGTTTGAAGGTCTTTGAAAGCCACACCGAATTCGCCTTCTACTGTTTTGAGTCGAGCTTGAATCGTTTCTTTAAGGCTAGCAAGGGAGGTTTTTTGGGCAAAAACGTAAAAGGGGAGACTGAAAAAAAGAAGTAGAGACGGAAGTTTCATGTTGATGACGTTTAAAGACGAAACTTATCGATTTTTTGGGAATTTAGCACCAAAAAGAAAAACGGCGCTGCCTAAAATTAGACAACACCGTTGGAAATTTATTGGGAATGTTATTGTGAACGGTAAATTTTGATGATGCCGTCGTTTTCACTACTCACAATCAGCAAGCTTTTCTTGAGCGGGCTTTGATGAGCAGGGACAAACAACACACCTTCGAGTGCATCGCTACTTTTAACTACCAAAAGGTGGCTGGGGGCAAAGGCACTGATTTTGGCCGCACCTACATGGCCGATGTCGATGCTTTCAATTTCAGCAAAAGCTGCAAAGTATCTTCGCGCTATTACCTCTATTTGACGCAAAAGTTAAATAGAGGTAAAATTTTAGTTAAATTGAATTGGTGTGATTTTACAATTCGTTCAGTCTGACTATCGTTTGGCGATAGTCAGACTGAACTAGCTAAAAAGTGACTATGTTTTGGTTAAAATAGCCTTAGTGGTTTCTGACCGAAATCACGAGATATAGTTAAACCAATGATACCTTTTTGCCCCCTGCGGCAATGGACTTGTAAATGGCTTCAATCACTTTCATGTCCTTGAGACCTTCTTCCCCTGTCATGTTAGGGTCGGGCTTGCCGTTGAGGATACAATCGGCTAAGCCGTCCATTTGCCACGTTTGGTGCATTTTGGTAGTATCCCAGCTCATTTCACCGCGATTGGTGCGCCCTTTGATGGGGCCGTACCCAAACGCAGGGCTAAGTTCGACGTATCCTTTTTCACCGATAACATAAAGCCTTTCGAGGTTATTAAAGTTGTACGTGGTCACGCACGAGGCAATCGCTCCACTTGGGAAACCCATTTGCCAAGTGATGGTTTCATCCACTTCTTTAAATTTGATGGGGTCAGTTTTGGTTTCTTCGGCTGATACCCAAATCGGTTCTTCTCCTGTAGCGTAGCGAGCGCCGTTAATGCAGTAAATACCCACATCCATCAAGGCACCACCACCTGCAAGGGCTTTTTTGAGACGCCACTGTTTTGGGTCACCAATTTTGAAACCATCGTAGGTATTTACGTGTAAAATTTTCCCAAGTTCTCCCGATTTACGCAGACGAATCAGCTCACGGGTATAAGGTTCAAAGTGTAAGCGATACCCAATGTAGAGTTTGACGTTGGCTTTTTTGCAAGCGGCAATCATCTCTTCAGCCTCTTTGACCGTCACCGACATCGGTTTTTCGCAAATCACATGTTTCCCCATTTTTGCCGCCCGAATCACATATTCGTGGTGCATGGAGTTGGGGAGTGTGATATATACCGCGTCGATGTCAGGATTGCCTTTGAGTTGTTCAAAGTTTTGGTAACTGTAAAAGTTAGCTTTGTCCAACCCAAACTTGGTACTCCAAGTATCTATTTTACTGGGAGTTCCTGTAACCCCTCCAATAAGTTTTGCCAATTTACAATCTTTCATGGCTGTAGCTACGCGATCGGCATAGCTTCCTAAGCCTACTAAGGCTACGCCAAGTTGCTTGCCATCGGCGGTTAGAGCATAGGCGCTTTCGGGGAGAGTGCTGGTGGCTACAGACAATGTAAGGGCAGAACCGCCCACTTGGCGAAGAAAATCGCGACGAGAGTTCATAAAAAATTAGCTGGATTAGTTTTGATTAAAAGCAGCTACATCGCTTTTTCTTTCGAGGTTGTCCAATAATTTTACGGTATCTTTAAAGTTTGCTTATTTTTGGTCATTCATTTTTAATTGTTGTGTCAAACTAAGCATTTGTTACAACTCATCTCAACTAAAAACCTCCATGAGAAAACCCCTATTGTATTTGGCGGGCTTGCTTTTGAGCTTACAGTCTCTGGCCCAGCTCCAATCTCCTACGCAGTTCTTTGGCTTTGCGCCAGGTGAACAAATGGTACCTACCCATCGCTTGTACCAGTATGCGGTGCATGTGTCGCAGCAAGTGCCTGCCAAAGTGAAATTGATGTCTTACGGACAAACATTTGAAAAACGGCCATTGATGATGGTCGTAGTAAGTTCGGAAGAAAACATTAAAAACTTAGACCAAATTCGCACAGATAACCTCAAAAGTATAGGTTTGATGAGCGGGCAGCCTAGTAGTAAAATACGCCCCGCGATCGTGTGGATGAGTTACAACGTGCACGGAAATGAAGCTACCAACTCAGCGGCTTTTCCTAAGGTATTGCACGAATTACTAGCAGGAGGAGCTGTGGCAGACAAAATTTTGAAAAATACCGTGGTGGTTTTAGCCCCTTGTCTCAACCCCGATGGCCACGATCGCTACGTCAACTGGTATAACCAAAAAATAGGAGCCAGCCCGAATGCCAACACTTCAGCCTGGGAGCATAATGAGCCTTGGCCAGGAGGGCGTTGGAACCACTACCTTTTTGACCCCAACCGCGACTGGGCTTGGCAGACCCAAGAAATTATGCAACAACTCGTGGCCACCTTTCAACAATGGATGCCACAAGTGCACGCCGATTTTCACGAAATGGGTCCCAACAGTCCGTACTATTTTGCACCATCCGCTAAGCCTTATCACGAAGACATTACTCCTTGGCAACGCGAAATGCAAGAAGTGGTAGGGACGTATAATAAGCGGTATTTTGACCGTAACAACTGGTTGTACTACACTCGTGAGCGCTTTGACTTGTTTTACCCAAGTTATGGTGATACATGGCCAACCTACAACGGTGCAATCGCAATGACGTATGAGCAGGGCGGTGGCGGTATCGCCGGGTTGGCTTACGAACGTGCTGATGAAGGCGACACGCTTCGTTTAACACACCGCGTAGCACACGTAGCAGCAGCGAGTATCGCAACGATAGAAGCCATCGCAGACCGTTCGGGGAAAGTGGTGGAAGAGTTTGTTAAATTCTACGACCGTAACCAAAATAACCCCATTGGGGCTTTTAAATCGTACGTTGTAAAAACAGTGGGGGACGAAGGTCGTGTGAAAGCCTTGAAAGAATTGTTGGATAAAAATCAAATCCGCTACGGATATGCCAACGATAGTCGTGCTTTAACAGGCTTCAACTATTTGACGCAAAAAGACGAAGCATTTAAAACCGAAGCGGGCGATTTGGTCATTAGTGCCTACCAGCCTAAGTCGAATTTGCTGAAGATTTTGTTTGAAATCAAACCAATGCTCGAGGACTCGGTCACATACGACATTACATCGTGGTGCGTACCGTTAGCGTATGGTGCTAAAACATACGGTGTCAAAGAACGACTTACGCTTAGTCAGCAAGCACCAAGTAGCCCACAGCCTGCGATTAGTGGAAAGCCTTACGCCTACATGGTGCCTTGGAAGTCGGCAGAAGATGCGAAGTTCTTGGCCGCTATTTCAAAACAAAAGGTACGGGTTCGTGCGGCTGAAAAAACGTTTGACATGGGAGGTAAAACCTATGCCGCAGGTACGCTTATCATTACCAGAGCGGGCAACGAAGGGCTAGGAGACGCCTTCGATAAAATCGTACAAACCGAAGCGACTAATTTTGGCGTAACACTCAACGCAACCGAAAGTGGAGCGGCGTCAAAAGGGTCTGATTTTGGTTCTGACTATGTCTATAACCTCAAAGCTACACCACGGGTGGGAGTAATTGCGGGCGAAGGTACTTCGGCTACTAACGTGGGTGAAGTGTGGCATTTCTTCGACCAAGAATTAAAATACCCAGTTACTCTTATTGACCCTAATAGTCGCTTTAGTGCGGGAATTCCTTTCTCCAAGTTAGATGTGCTGGTCGTGCCAGCAGGGTTTGGTACGCTCATTCGCGAAAACCAATTTTCTGCGTTGCGCGAATGGCTTCGTAATGGTGGTCGTTTGATTTTGTTGGAAAGCGCTACGGGAATTTTGGCCGACAAAGAAGGATTTGGCTTGAAAAATAAGAAAGACGATAGCAAAAAGTCAGATAAAAAAGGCGATGAAGATAGCTTTAAGCTTTTTGCCAACCGTGAGCGTGAGTCGGTATCTGACGAATCGCCAGGAAGTATTTATAAAATTAAATTGGACAATACTCACCCATTAGCTTTTGGATTTCCTGACCACTACTTTGCGCTTGTGAATAACGTGTACAACTACGATTTCTTAAAAGGTGGCTGGAACGTAGGTTACCTAAAAAGCGAAAAAGAGGGCTACGTAGCTGGCTTTACGGGTAAAAACGTGAAAGACAAACTTTCCAACTCACTTTTCCTCGGAGTTGAAGAGGTAGGTCGTGGTAAGATTGTGTACATGGCTAACAACCCGCTTTTCCGTGGTTTTTGGTACAACGGTAAGTTGTTGTTCTCAAATGCGGTATTTATGTTGCCATAGTGGTGATGCATTTGACGTAAAACGAAGCGAGGCTGCCCGTATGGACAGCCTCACTTCGTTTTTAAAAAATATTTTATCGATTAAAGTAAGCCTTCACGGGTCATAATGGTCGTGAGTTGTATTCCAAGTTCTTCAGAAGCTTTGACTAATGGCAAACGTACTTCGCTGCTACAAACTCCTTTGATTTCGAGGCACTTTTTGATACCTACGGGGTTAGATTCTGCATACAACGGCCCGTCCATATCCAAGAAACGATACTGAATTGCGGCGGCTTCTTCGGGGCGGTTTTCGAGAGCGTGCCAAGTCATTTCGGTAAACTCTTTCGGGAAAGCGTTGGCAATCACCGAAATAACTCCTTTCCAACCAATGCTAATCATGGGTGACACGTGATTGTCGTCGCCCGAAATCAACAAAAAGTCGCTCGGGGATAGTTTCGCCAACTCCATGTATTGGTCAAAATTGGCGCAAGCATCTTTGATACCAATGATATTAGGATGTTTGGCTAACTCTACGATGGTTTCTACTTTCATATTGACTACCGTACGGCCTGGTACGTTGTATAGCAACACGGGTACAGGGCTAGCATCGGCAATGGCTGTGAAGTGGGCTATTAAACCACGTTGCGAAGGCTTGTTGTAGTAAGGGCATACCGACAAAATAACATCTACGCCCGAAAGGTCGGTTTGTTTAAGTGTCTCAAGCACGGCGCGGGTGTTGTTACCGCCCAATCCGTACACAATGGGAAGTTTTTTGGAGTTGTTTTCTTGAACAAATTTCAACAAATCGAGTTTCTCCTGAGCGGTAGTAGTAGAGGTTTCGCCCGTTGTACCTTGAACAACAAGGTAGTTTACACCGCCATCGCTTACAAAATCAATGAGTTTTTTGAGCGCAGTGTAATCAATATCGTGGTTGGTGTCGAAGGGGGTAACTAAAGCCACACCCACTCCAAAAAATCGGGTATCCATTTGATTTGTGTTACAGACGATGTGCCTGTCAATATATACTGGTAGATGAATTGGTAGATTGAGGTCACAAAGGTATTAAAATTTGTCAATCTATTGCTTCCAAAATGATATTACACGCTTCGCTTATTTGGGTATCTGTGATGGTCAGTGGGGGCGCGATTCGCATGGAGTTATCGCAAAACAAAAACCAGTCGGTAATGACTCTAAGGTCGTGTTTACCCCGAAAGATAGCGCGGTCAATGATAGGTTTGAGTACCTCAAACGACTCAAATTCGACGGCGAGCATTAGCCCTTTTCCTCTAATTTCTTTGATGGAAGGATGCCGTAATACATCGCGAATAAGTTGGCCTTTGGCAACGGCGCTTTCGGCCAGTCCTTTTGATTGAATGACTTCTAAAGTAGCCAAAGAGGCCGCACAACTCACAGGATGACCGCCGAAAGTAGTAATATGCCCCAAAATGGGTTTATTTTTAAAAACCGACATAATGCTTTGGGAAGCAATAAATGCTCCGATGGGCATTCCACCTCCCATGCCTTTGGCACAAAGCAATACATCTGGTACGACCCCAAAAGCTTCGAAGGCCCAGAAAGTACCTGTTCGGCCAAATCCTGTTTGAATTTCATCATAGATGAGCAACGTCCCTGTTTCGTTACAGCGCGCCCGTAAAGCCTGGTGGTACGCAATATCAGGAACCCGCACACCCGCTTCGCCCGAAATCACCTCGATGATGATGGCTGCTGTTCGGACTGTGATGAACTCAAGGTCTTCTAGTACTCCAAAACGAATGTGACGAATATCGGGGAGCAGTGGGCGAAAATTTTGTTTGAAAAATTCGGCGCCTGCCAAACTCAACGCTCCTTGTGTACTCCCGTGGTAAGCATTGAAGCACGAAATGATTTCGCTACGTCCCGTAAAACGCTTAGCGAGTTTCATGGCTCCTTCCACGGCTTCGGCACCTGAGTTGCTAAAATAGACGTTGTCTAATGGCTCCAGACCTGTATGGTTTGCGCAAACCATACAGGTCTGGACCAACGCCTCGGCTAATTTGACCTGAGGGGTTTCAATGTACTCCCCGTACACCATGAGATGCAGGTATTTATCAAGTTGCTGATGGATAGCTTCTAATACTTTGGGGTGTCGGTGGCCTACATTGCTGACGCCAATCCCCGAAATCATATCGACGTATTTTTCGCCCTGAGTGCCATATAGGTAAACCCCCTCGGCACGGTCGATGTCAAGTGCCAAAGGAAAATCAGAGGTTTGAGCGAGGTAATTATAGAAAAGTTGGTGACGATTCGTCATACAATTAAAAACAAGATGTCGGCAAGTGATTTTATAAATAAAATAAACACGTCGCACAAATTACTTATGCGACGTGTCGGAATTACTCTTCAAATTGTTGATAAAGAAGGCGGGGAAAGGGTGTTTTCTCAGAACAGGTACTTTCTCCGAAAATGCCCCAAGCGATTAATAACCTGGGTTTTGTACTAATTTCTTGTTAGTATCAATTTCTCGTTGAGGAATCGGAATTACCAAGTTGTTGGCGCTGAAAGCGGTTGTTCCTACCGTTCCTTTGGTACGCTTAATGTCATGTAGTTGTTGACCTTCAAACGCTAATTCTAATTTACGCTCTTTGAGAATAGCCGCCAGAGTAAGTGAGGTAAGTGGTGCCAAACCTGCACGGGCACGAATAAGATTAATATCAGCCAAAGGAGTAGCGCCTACGGTCGTTCCTAAGCGGAAGTTTGCCTCTGCGCGGGTAAGGTACATTTCAGCCAAACGAACTACTGGCACATCGCCAAAGCGGTTGTTAAATTTGCTAGTAAACGTACGTGAGCCGGCGTTGCTTGTATTAAAGAATTTACCACGAATGTCATTTATTTCGTAAAGGGATAGGTGTTTTGTTTGAACACGGATATCCCCACGACCTTGGTTAAGTGACGATGCGTAGTACGTATTCATGGCGTTAGAGCCATCTTGGTCAGTAACAACAATGCTAAAAATGCTTTCGGCGTTATCGTCAACAAAGGCATTGGCAAAGTCAGCTTCCAACTCAAAAGCTTTCGAATTGATAACGCGGTTGGCCGCATCGCGAGCCGAAGCATAATTTCCTTGCATTAAATAAACGCGTGATAACAAAGCTGCGGCAGCAGGAAACTTAGCTAATTGCTCGGCCTTAGTGAGGTCGTCGATGATTTGCGCATACACTTCCGCTACACTACTACGAGCTTTGTAGTCTTCATCGGTCACGGAGCGAGTTGGAGTTAATACCAACGGCACACCAGGGTTCGTAGCGTTGTCGCCGTCTCCCCATGATTTAGCAAATAATTTTACTAGTTCAAAATAGATAGCTCCGCGAATAAAACGAGCTTGTCCTTCCACGCTATTTTTGTTGGCAGCAGTTACTTTGTCGAGTGCGCTCAATACGTTGTTAGCCCGGTTGATAGCAGCATACGAACTTGTCCAAGTTGCTGTCGTTTGGGTATTTCCTGGCGTCATGGTTTTGCGCCAAATTTCGTCTAACGTGGTAAAAGTTCCGCCAAATACTACCTCGCGGTCGTCGCCAAGAAGCTCACCCGAATATTGGAAGGCTCCTCCGTATACGTTCGTGCTACTCATTCCGTCGTAAGCTCCTACGAGGGTTACGTTTACGTCTTGCTCGGTTGCCAACGCAGTTGATTCGTCGATACTTTGAGTTGGCTGTACATCGAGTCGGTCGGCACAGGCAGCGCTCAAAAGCATTACTGAGCCTGCAAGTACAAAAGATTTAATGGATGTATTCATGTTGTGAAAAATCAAAGTGTTGAAAATTAGAAACCAATGTTGATACCTCCTGTGATAGTTTTTGCTTGAGGCGCCGTGTAGAAATCGTATCCTTGGGCAATGTTAGTCACGATATCGTCGGCGTTTACTTCAGGATCCCAACCTGTGTACTTCGTAAATGTCAACAAATTTTGACCCGTCAAGAACAAACGCACACTGTTGATTTTTGCTTTGTTCAACAATGATTTTGGTAAGCTGTAAGAAAGGGTAACATTACGCAAACGAACAAACGATCCATCTTGGATAAAACGGCTTGAAGGTTGCGCCCCGTTGTTGAAAAACAAACGTGCTTCTGGGAATTTGGCATCTGGAGTTTCTTTGGTCCAAGAATCCAATTGGTCAACGGTTTGGTTGTCTTCAAAGCGAGCGTTGGCAGATGAGAAACGACCCACCCCGTAGAAGTTGATTTTGTTTCCAAATACTCCGTTGAAAAAGATGCTTAAATCAAAACCTTTGAAACTGAATGTGTTGGTGAGACCACCGATGAGTTTTGGTTGTGGATTTCCTACTACTACGCGTTGGGCTTGGCTGTATACGTTGGTAGTACTACGGTCGATTGAACCATCGGTATTGGTTACATTTTTATACCAAAGGGCATTACCATTTGCACGATCAACCCCCGCATATTCTGCGGTAAAGTAGGTTCCGAGCGGTTGGCCTTCTACGGCACGGCTCATGTTATTAAGACCGGCTTCGATAATTTGGCCTTGTAAGTCGGTGATTTTATTTCGGTTAGCGGCCAAGTTGAGGCTTGTTTTCCACTTGAATGCTCCCACTAAGTTGTCGGTATTTAAGACAAACTCAATCCCTTTGTTTTCCAAACTACCTACGTTTTTCACTTGGGTCGTAAAACCTGTCGTTCCAGGAACGTTTACGTTCAACAAAAGTCCTGAAGTTTGTTTGTTGTAATAGTCAATTTCCCCGCTGATACGGTTGTTGAGAAGGCCGAAGTCAATACCAATATCAACTTGGTCTGAAGTTTCCCAACGTAAGTCTGGGTTGCCCAATTGTGATGGGCGCTGCCCAGGTTGCCCTGCGTATGCAGCATCTCCCGTAAACAAGCCAAGTTGTGGGAAGTTTCCGATTTCGGCATTACCTGTACGTCCGTAGCTAGCACGGAGTTTTAAGAAACTGATGATAGGGTTGTTTTGTAAGAAGCTTTCTTCTGTAATAACCCAACCTGCCGAAACCGCAGGGAAGAAACCGTAGCGGCTGTCGCGTCCGAAACGTGACGAACCGTCGATACGAGCACTAAGACCTAAAAGATAACGGTCGTTGAATTTGTAGTTGGCACGAGCAAAATACGACAAGAAACGGAAGTTGGTTTCAGTAGAAGAACCGTCAGTCTTACGAGCTGCACTGGCAATCATCCGATAAGCATCCGAAGGGAAATCTTGTCCTTGAGTAAGGGCAAATTTCTCTTGTGATTGCTGATACGACATCCCCAATGTTCCATCGATGGTATGCTTTCCAAAAGAGTTATTGTACGTGAAGTAGTTGTTGGTGTTGTAGTTTTCAACGCGAGTAAAGGCGTTTTCACCAAAACCATTCGGTGCACCAAAGTTACGTTGTGTTTTGCTGTTGTAGTACGATTCTTCTTGTTGGTTCAACACGTCTACCCCTAGTTCTGAACGGAAGTTTAAACCTTTCACAATCATCAATTGGCCATACACGCTACTGATACTTCGGTTAACGGTGGTATTGTAGTAGGAGTTACCAATGTTGATGATTGGATTGTAGTAAACTGGAATCGAAATGTCACCTGGAGGTGTTCCTACTGGAAGACCCGTTTCTGGGTCGTTTTGTGGCGTCATTGGAGGCAATGCCACCATCTGAATTGGGTTATCGAATTGGCGGTCGCCTGAAAGACGATTATTCACGGTACGCGCCATGCTCATGTTGATTCCCATACGGAAACGCTCCGATACTTTTTGGTCGAGATTGATACGACCCGACATACGGTTGAGGGCGTTTCCAATCAAAATTCCTTTTTGGTCGAGCAATTGCCCCGATACAAAATAGGAAGTTTTATCATTGCCGCCGCTGATGTTCAAATCATACTGATTCATGGGTGCTTTTTGGTAAGCCAAGCCACCCCAATCGGTACTTGCTTGGTTGGCAGTGCCCAATGTCCCTAAGCTTTGGGTTTTGAAGAAGTCTTCCATGTAAGCTGTGTATGAATCAGGGTCTTTAGGGTCGATTCCGTCAATACGGTCAGAATTAGCCGCTGCTTGGCGGTAAAGTTTTAAGTATTGCTCAGTGTTCAAAAATTTCACTTGTTTGGTAGGCTTGCTTGTACCAAACTGATAGCCGAAGTTGATGTTTGTACGGCCTGATTTACCGCGTTTTGTAGTGATAAGTACTACCCCGTTGGCGGCACGAGAACCGTAGATAGCTGCTGCTGAGGCATCTTTCAATACTTCAATTGACTCGATATCTTGTGGATTGATATCTGCTAATGGATTGGTTGCTCCACCATTGTTACTCAAGTTTTGAGTAGTTACAGGGATTCCGTCCAAAACATACAAAGGTTGGTTTGAAGCCGATACCGATGAGTTACCGCGTACACGCACCTGAATTGCCTGGCCTAGTTTCGACGAACCTGCGTTTACTTGTACCCCCGCAGCTTTTCCCTGAATGGCTTGGTCGAACGTATTGACAGGCATGTCTTGGATGTCAGAAGGTCGAATCTTGGCGATGTTACCTGTCAATTCACGCTTGATTTGTGAACCGTATCCGGTCACAACAACTTCGTTTAAGCTTCTGGTTTCAGGCTTTAACTGAACGCTGATTTCGGAGCGGCCATTTACTTTTTCTTCGAGGATGGCAAAGCCCACAAAACTGAAGACCAACGTAGCGTTCTCAGGAACTGATAAACGATAACTTCCGTCTGCGTCTGAGTTGGTTCCTTTGGTGGTTCCTTTTACAGCAACGGCGACACCAGGAATTCCTACTCCGTCTTCTGCCGAGGTGACCTTTCCTGTCACCACCTTGTCTTGAGCTCTTACCAAGAGAACCGACAAGCATGTAGCTACTAGTAAGCTTACACGTAAAATGTGTCTCATACAGTTTAGTTTGTTAGAATTAAAAATAAAAAAAGTACCAAATTAGAACGATGTTCCAACCGTATTCAAAAAATAAAACTTTGGGCACGAAAAAAAGCGTACAAAGGGAGATTTGTTAGACCAAAATGGGCTAAAAAAAGGTGTGATGGTAAGTTGAACCGCCTGAAAGGATTATATAACTGAGGTGCATTAAGCACATACAATCCTCTCATTTGTGAAGTAAAAACAGTTAACAAATCATCTACTTGCAGGTAAAGAACCTGCTTCATTTTCTTGGCTAAGTTTAGCATACGATGCTCTCTTTGTGTGGAAATCGACTATTTGGTAACACAAACATAATGCACAATTGCCGAAAAGTCAAAGCTTTATCGTCTCAAAAGTGTTTTATGCCTAAGGGATGTACGCATTAGGGTTCGTAAAAACAGGTACTACCCCCTACCCATGTAAAGTCTTTGTTGAAGCGAACGCCAATCATTTCTCCGCGACTTAGACGGCTCAGACTCGTTAGTAATTGCGGGCGTGGCGCATGGTCTTCCCAAATATATAGCATTCGAATCTCGCATTTTACGAGTCCATCCAGGGCTTGAACAATGGGCTCGTAGGTGACTTTTCGTTGTAAAATCCAATTTTCTGGGTCAGAAATAGAGGAGAGGTGGTCGGGAGATACGTGGATTTTGACACCGCTCCCCGCAAATGAGAACAACGGCTTGAGGACGTAGTTTTCTAAGTCGGAAGGAAATAGCCCTTCGTATTCGCTTACAAAGCGAGTATCAGGGACGTAGGGAGATTTGAGGAAAGGAAGGGTGTATTTGCTGATACGAAAAAACCAGTTGGGATGCCCTACCCAAGTTACATCTACGTCGTCGGTAAGATTAAACTCTGTTTGAAGTCCAGGAAAATTGCCCAAGTCATCAAAAATCAGTCGGTTGTAAATGCGTTTAATCTTGATGTCACGTCCTTCGTTTTCGTAAAATAACTCACGCCCCCGCTTTCTAATTTTTGTGTAGCAAACGGCTTTTATTCCTAAAAATGCTTCCGTTATGGCAAAGTCGATGCGGGTTTTTTGTTGTTCTGGATAGATTTCCAGTAAAATGACATTTTTAGGGTTTTCATCTCCCAAAATAACCTTTTTGAGTTTGGAGATATACTCGGCTTGGGTAGTCACACCAGTGAAATAATTGCTAAAATCGTCGGGAATTGGAAAATAATCGCGAAACTTCTCGGTGATGTAGCTTTGAAACCCAAAAACCGACGGGAAACCCTGCAATTCTATCAGTTGAGGCGTAAGTTCTCCTGTTGAGTCTTTACAAATGGCAAAATCAATGGCCAAAAAAGATGTATGACTATTTTCATTTGGAACGTTTTGGTTGACAGGAATCGCGTGCTGAGTTTGGTTTTTAAATTCACTTCCCAAGATTATATCTACAAACGACTCGCAGGCCTCAATGAGTTTATTTTTAAGGGATTGGGGTACAAAAACGGGGGTTTCTGCTACCCGAAATTCGAGCTGATTAGGCCAATCTGAATGGATGCTCGCAATAAACTCATTGTATTTTTCTTCGCTGAAAGCTGCGTTGTAGGTTTGTCGAAGTGAAGGGAACATCTGCTAATAAAGAAATTTTGATTTTAAAACAAAAGAAAGGTTTTTTGCTAATTTTGACAAAAAATATCGGAAATGGCACTAGTTAAGAATATTGATGAACTCGACCTAAACGGTAGTTATACCTACGCAGATTATCTTAATTGGCAGTTAGGAGAGTATATTGAGCTTATCAAAGGCAAAGTTTTTCGGATGTCGCCTGCGCCTGCGGTTCGGCACCAGAAAATTAGTATGCGACTTACGGGGGCTTTTTATAACGCGCTTAACAATCAGCCGTGCCAACTTTTTGCTGCACCTTTTGACGTAAGGCTTTACCACAAAAATAAAAAAACGGGTGAACCTGCTCAAACAGTGGTTCAGCCTGATTTGTGTGTCATATGCGACGAATCAAAATTAGACGAACAAGGATGTGATGGTGCTCCTGATTTGATTATGGAAATTCTTTCGCCAGGTAATAGCAAAAAAGAAATGAAAGATAAGTTTGAGGTGTATGAAGAATCGGGCGTAAAAGAATACTGGTTAGTACACCCCTCTGAAAAAACAGTGGTAATCTATCATCTTAACGCCGAAGGTATTTATGTTGGCTCGCGCCCTTACACCGACGAACATACCATAACTACTCCCATTATTCCACATCTTCTTTTAAATCTCAGTCAGGTATTTGCAGACTGATTGGACGTGGCTTGTTTTTTCATTACACCAACTCTACTCCCATCAGTTGCTCGGCTGCCTTACAGAGAAACGTTGGAATGATAGACGCTTCGGTAAGCATGATTTTGTCGGGGTCTTGGAGGTGAGCGACCATGTCGTTGTATTTTTCTTCCCCGTGATTTTTGATGATACCTTCGCGTTTTTCGTCTTTTTGGAAGTGACGAAGCATCCCTTCTGCGTCGGCTTCAGGGTGGAATTGGGTGCCAAAAACTTCGCGAGAAAAACGTACAGCCATGATAGCCCGTTCTAAATGTGCGACGTGCGGACGTTCTTTTTCGATGCATAAAATTTTGGCACCGATGCGTTCCAAATGCTGATGATTTGGTTCGATTACTTGAAAATCACGCGAGTCGACGGCATAAAACGGGTCTAGAAGTGCTTTAAAGAAAGGTTCGTTTTGGCCGAAATGTGTTTTGGTCATTGGAAATATCCCAAAAGAAGTCGAGCGACGTTTACAAACCAGTCCCACCCCCCAATGCAGGCACGCCATTTGGAATGAGTGACAAATCAGAAAGAGGTGCTTTTTACGGGGGTGGTGCGGTTGGCGGTTGTGTTGCCAGAGTTGGTCGAGGAACAAAAAGAAAGGCTTTTCCCACAGCTCGCCTGCGGGTTGAGGATTGCCTGGGCCGCCTGATGAAATATAAATATCGAAACCCAGGTCGGGCACTTCACATTTTTGACGAACATCAAAAATTTGGTAAGTAGCGTTCATACCATTCTGGTTGACAAAACGCTCCGTGATGGCTTTGATACAACGCATACCTTCGTTGGCGTAGCCATCGTACATGTCCAGAATGGCAATCTTAATTGGCTCCATTAGGGTAAATATAAGTAAATAAAAAATCGTACTGCCACTGGCTTCAAACTCTTCAAAAAGAGGGCTAAAGGTCAGTGGCGGTACGATGTAAAAATACTGTTTTCTCCGCAAAGTTACGGAAATATTATCAAACCTTACAGGTTTCAAAACTCGTAAGGTTTTTAGCTTCCTATACTTGTACCCAGCGGCGTTGGCGGCTACTTTCTACGATTTTGTCGCAAAGCTTGAGCTCGCGTAAGCCATCAGCAAACGTTGGGTAGGTTGGGTTGGCAGGTTTGCCATTGCGGATAGCCGCGTAAACCTCTTTAAACAATTGCTTCGAGGTATCAGGGAAGCCTTCGTTGTGGCCACCCGGGAAGGTCATCAAAGCGCGTGCTTCTTCGTGGGCAAGGGCAGGGTCGCGCATCAATACTTGATTGGCCGATTCACGACGTCCCATCCATACTTCGTTCGGAGTTTCTGAGCACCAGTTGAAAGTTTGGGTTGCCCCACTTATTTCGAGCGTACAACGGTTTTTACGACCTGCTGATACCTGACTTACCGTCGCTACCCCTGTGTTACCATTGTCGAAACGGTACAAAATTGAGGCAAAATCTTCGGTAGTAATCGGTACTTCTTCGTAGTCAGACGCTTGGAGTAACTTGCCTGAGTAAGTGGCGATGGCTTTTTTAGGTTTCATACGTGTTTTGTGAACCGTATTAAAATCGGCCATTACTTCGGTGATGTGAAGCCCTGTGATGTATTCGATAAGGTCGAATAAGTGCGAACCGATGTCAGCAACGGCGCGCGAGTCGCCCGATTGTGAAGGCTCCAAACGCCAGTTGTAGTCGGTTGGTAAGAAAAGCCAGTCTTGTAAGTAGCTACCTTGTACCGAATAAATATCACCGAGTTCGCCTTTTTCACGCATTGTTTTCATCTGACGAATCAACGGGTAGTAGCGGAGGTTGAAGTGAACCGCATTGACCAATCCCAATTTGTCGGCCAACTCTACCAATTCCTCGGCTTGAGCGGTTGTGGTAGCAAGTGGTTTTTCGCAAACCACATTTTTACCCGCCAACAACGCTTTTTTTGCTTGCTCGTAGTGAAGGAAGTTGGGCGTACAGATATGAACGCATTCGATAGAGTCATCGCGAAGGAGGTCGTCAAACGAATCGTAAGCCGCTGTGCCAAGAGATTGGGCACGGGCTTGCGCGATTTCGGCCGAAAAATCGGCGATACCTGCTACTTCAACGTCGGGCAAACGGCGTAAAGCTTCGATATGGGCTGGTCCGATAAAGCCAAGACCAACTACGGCTACTTGAGTTTTTGACATAGTAATAGTGATTTGGGTTTGAACGTGGGTTTATAATTGAGGATAAGTAACAATTCCACTACGTCGGTAACCAATCCGCTGTGCAATGACGTACAACGAATCGCCTTTGGGAAGCTCTAAAGGGTGGGTGTACACCTGCCAACTTGTTTCTTTCCAATGTTTTTTGTATCCAATAGAGGCTCCTTTGGTGGCGCAAGTTAACGTAATTTTAGAAGAATTGACGGAGATAATCGGGATTTGCGTTTGTGGAGGGGCGTCTTTCCCTCCCCACCATCGGTTGACCATTTCCATTTCGGGCTCGGCGGCTTTATCGCCTACTTTTTGAATCCAACGGTCATAGATGTTCCTCATTTCTTGTAATTTTTGCTGATACTGAGGCACCTCTGCAAGGTTGACAAATTGGTGAGGGTCGCTTTGGCAATCATATAATTCTTCGGTAGGCTTGCTGGGGCTAAACCATCGTAGCTGTGTAGCGTTGAGCTGACCTGCTTCTTTGAGTTTTAGAATGGATTGCATTGAGGGTTGCTGAAGTCGGTAGCGAATGTTTTGGTAATATGGCTTTTCGGGCATATAGTTGCGGAGGTACTGGTAGCGCCCGTCGTGGACACTTCGTACGCGGTCGTATTCAGAGTCCATTCGGTCGCGGGCGGCAAAGGCAAATTTTCGGGGGCTTTTGGCTTTTTGTTCTCCCAAAAATGCTTGCCCTTGTAAATGGGTAGGAATGGGGATATGGGCTAATGACAGCAGGGTTGGAGCCAAATCAACGAAGCTAATCAGTTGGTTGTCTACTTTTCCTTGTTGGGTAGTAGGGGCGAATGGATTTTTAATAATAAAAGGAACCCGCAAGCCTCGTTGGGTAATTTCTCGCTTGACATAGGGGAGACCGTCACCATGGTCAGAAAAGAAAAATACGATGGTATTATCGGAGAGGCCGTCTTCACGAAGTTGCTCCAAAATTTTACCCGCTTGTTGGTCCATCACCATGGCGTTGGATAAATGCCGCGCAATATCAAGGCGAACTTCTGGGGTATCGGGGTAATAGGGAGGTACGGTGACATCCTCGGGTTTGACGAGCAAAGGTTCTTTCGACCGCGCCCATACCTGTGACTCGTGCGTGACAGTGAAATTAAAAACGGCAAAAAATGGTTGGTTTTTATCGGGTCGGTTGCGCCAATGCGCCCGCACACTGCTTTCGTCCCAAGCGGTCGGAGGCGCTTCAAACTGATAGTCTTCTTTGGAGTTGTTGGTACAATAATACCCTGCTGCTCGTAGGTACTCAGGGAAGCACTTGACCTCGTCAGGAATGACGGCCGAATAGCCTTTAAAACCAGGCGGATAGGCGTCGGGAGCTACTGCCGATGCTGCTAGCGTTCGCATGTGCTGCGTCCCGATGGATTGTTGGTACATTCCTGTAATAATTGCTGAACGGCTGGGGGCGCAAACTCCAGCCGTAGCAAAGGCATTGGTGTAGCGTGTACCTTCAGCCGCAAGCTGGTCGAGGTGGGGCGTTTGTACCAGTTTATTTCCAAAACTACCCAGCTGATAACTCATGTCTTCGCAAGTAATCCATAAAATGTTAGGATGCTCTGGCGGTAGAGGACTTAAATTCGCTTGTTTGAAGCTCGAAACTAAAAAGGTGATGGCAAGCACCCCTGCAAAGGCGTGTTTCATAGGAGATACGAAGTTTAACAGTCTGACGTTTTAAGGCTCTGTAGGCCTGATTTTACTGATGGGTTGATTAAATAGAAGCCCCATAAAAGCAAGTCTTTAATAACTTTTAACAAACTTTCGACCCTTTCAAACGCGGAATGCCGTACTTTTGCAAATAAAGTAGTTGTAAAATTGTCTCCACAAGCACCGAAGAGTATCGCAAGTACAGCCCAATGGCTGGTATTTTTGGCCCTTATTGTGATGGGCAGTTTTGGGTCAATGGCCCAAAAGCTACTTCCTCGTAAGCAAATGAATCAGGCCATTACGCCTGATTCGCTGAAAAAACGCACCCTTCCTGGAATTGGAGTCGCGTTGGCCAATGCTGATAGCACCCAAAAAGACACCCTCGCGGCCCAGAGTGATTTGAAAAGTACGGTAGTGTACAGTGCCAAAGATTCGACGATTATGGATCCCGCAGCGCAAGAGGTACATCTCTACGGACAAGCCAAAGTGACCTACGGTACTATTATGTTGCAAGCCGATTACATTCGCTTAAACTGGACAACGAACGAAGTTTTTGCCAAAGGAACCTACGATTCTACTTCCAAAAAATGGATTGGGCAACCGATTTTTGAAGACAATGGGGAAAAATACGATACCAAAGAACTTCGGTACAACTTCAAAACAAGAAAAGGGTTTATCAAGGGTATCGTTACTCAGCAAGGCGATGGAAACATACGGGGAACTACCGTCAAGAAAGATGCAGAAGACAATATGTACATTCGCGGTTCGGTGTATACGACCTGTAACTTGACGCACCCCCACTTTCATATTGCGGCCAAGAAAATCAAAGTTATTCCTGAAAAACAAGTGATTTCGGGGCCATTTAATTTGGTGATTGCCGATGTGCCTTTACCCCTTGGTTTACCTTTTGGTTTCTTTCCCATTCCCAAAAAGAAAGAAATTGGTACTTCGGGATTGATTATGCCTACGTATGGAGAAGAACCCAATGGCCGAGGGTATTACTTGCGAGACGGTGGCTACTACTGGGCAATTAGTGATAAAATCAACATGAGTATTACGGGGCAAATCTACTCTAAAGGAAGCTGGGGGGTAGGGGTGGCCATGCCGTATGCAGTTAAATATCGTTTCAATGGAAACTTTAACTTGCGTTTTAACCGAAACGTCCAAGGAAACGAAATCAAAGTATTAAACAAACCTCGTAACGACTTTAGCCTCAACTGGACCCATACGCCAGTTACACGCGGTACGTCGAGCTTTGGGGCATCGGTCAATATCGGTAGCAATAGTTTTAACCAGTTTAATGAATTTAGTACACAGCGCTACATCCAAAATGTGGCGGGGTCTTCGGTACAATACAATAAGCAGTTTGGGCAGTTTGCGCGGATGGGAACCAGTCTGCGTGTTAACCAACGTTTCCCAGACCGTTCTAAAGTAGATGCCAATGGCAATCAAATTGACCCAGGTGCGATTGATGCGGGTATTGATTTTAACTTTGGAATTAACCAGATTGCGCCTTTTGCGCTCAAAGGCGGGACGGGTGCGTGGTACGAGAGTTTTCGCTTAGGAATGGATTTTAGTGGAGGACTTGCGGCCAATAATAACATCGTTTTTGCCGATACATCGAGCGCTCGTTTGGGGTTTGTTTGGGCCAATCCTCCCACCAACGTGGTTGGAAGTAGTACGAGTCCTGTTACTACCTATGCGTTGAACGCCGAGACGTTTAGCCAATTTATCAATAATTCACAGTTTACAGGGCGCTTTTCGATTCCAATATCGTTGCCTAATATCAAGCTATTTCGCTACATCAACATCACCCCAGGGATTTCGATGTCGGGAGATGCCTTTACGCAAAAATTTAAGTACACCTACAAAGGGGAAAACAAAGTACAAGTAGATACGCTCAAAGGGTTTTATTTTGCTAATAATGTTTCGTTCAGTGCTAGTGTGAACACCCGCCTTTACGGAACTTTTTTTATCAAAGGCAGACGCCTGGAGGCCATTCGACATACTGTGATTCCTTCGGCAAGTATCAGCTACGTACCCGACCAGTCAAATTTGTACGAAAAGACGGTGGTAAACCAAAATGGAGAAGTACGCTACTTAAATCGCTATCGTACCGTGGGCGGAAACTTAACCACCTCAGGTACTTCAGCGGCAGCGATTTCGTGGAGCTTGAATAACTTATTTGAGGCCAAACTACGTCCTAAATCCGATTCTACAGGCAAGCAATTTGAAAAAAAATCTATTTTAGACAACTTAAGTTTGAACGGTTCGTATAACCTCATGGCCGACTCGCTCAATATGTCCGACATTAGCTTGGCAGCCAATGCACAGCTATTCAAAAACTTAAATTTTAACTTCTCGGCAAATTTCGACCCTTATGCCTACGTGCAAGATGCCGCTTATGGTACTGTTGGGCGAAAAATCAATACCTATGCGGTGATGGCTAACCAGGGGCTGGCCAAGTTGTCGAACATGAACTTTGCTCTAACGACGCGTTTTGCGCCTAAGGGTGCTGATAAACCTAAAAAATCAAACACGCCTAATACCGAAGAACAACAACGGATGATTAATGCCAACCCCGAAGCATATGTTGACTTTAATATTCCGTGGACGATTAACTTTAGTTATAACTTTGGGTACTCAAAGCAGGGGTTGGCCAAAGCTACGACTATTCAGGCATTGACGATGCAAGGTGATTTTAGCCTGACTCCCAAATGGAAGTTTACGTATTCGACGGGGGTAGACGTGGTTGCTAAGGCCCCTTCTATTACTAACATCGGTATCATTCGCGATTTGCACTGCTGGGAAATGTCATTCAACTGGACGCCCTTTGCGGGGTCGGGGTTTCGTGCCAATAATTACAACTTTGAAATCCGAGCTAAATCAGCCCTTTTACGCGACCTGAAGCTATCACGTCGCCGCACCTTCTATGATCAGGGCGGGTTTAGGTAACAAAAAAGGGTTCTTGGAAGAGAACCCTTTTTTGTTGTTATTTTAGCACAACGGCTTTTAGAAAGTACTGACATTGAGTCGACCACCCGTAACCGTTTTCCCGCTGAGCGAAGCTGTAGGAGTGACTGTTGATAAGAGCGCGTTCTTGATAGTGGCAGCACTAGCACCAGGATTAGAAGCTGCGTATAAAGCGGCTGCGCCTGATACGTGTGGGGTAGCCATAGAAGTACCGTTATAACTGGCGTAGGCAGATATAATTTTACTTCCCGATTTCTTCGGTACGGTAGACCAAATCGCTGAACCAGGGGCCCCTAAGTCAACTTGTGTAGCCCCGTAGTTTGAGAAACTCGATAAAGCCCCTGTGTTAGTGATAGAAGCCACGGCGATAACATTTGCAACGTTGTAGTTAGATGGATAGTTGGCCGTAGCGTCGTTGTTGCTGCTGTTGTTGCCAGCGGCAGCAATAAACAAAATTCCTGCGTTGTTGGCGCGTACAATGGCATCGAAGAGAGCTTGAGAGAACCCTCCCCCTCCCCATGAGTTGCTAGTTGCAACCAGATTGATACCGTGGCGAATTTTCAAATCAGTAAAGTAATCAACGGCTTTGATAGCGTTGGCAGTTGTGCCACCTGTACTACCCAAAAACTTGGCATTGAGTAACTTAACATTCCAGCAAACCCCTGCGACTCCTTTGCCGTTGCCACCTACACCGCCGATGGTTCCTGCCACGTGTGTGCCGTGGTCATCATTAACTCCATCAAAAACAGTATTGTTGTTTCCTGCAAAATCCCAACCATATACGTCGTCTTTTAGGCCATTGCCGTCGTCGTCTATCCCATTTCCCGCAATTTCGCGAGGGTTTACACCCGCATTGGCGGCTAGGTCTTCGTGAGTGTACATATAGCCTTCGTCGATGATACCTATATAAACGGTGTTTGAACCTGTGTGGTTATTTTGCCAAGCCACCGCCGCATGACTACCGTACTGATTGGCGGGGGTTGTAGCCGAGCCGTACATTCCCCAAAGTGAGCCATTGGTAAAGTAGGTGTCGTTGGAGGTTGCATCTGTGGTGTAGATGTAGTTAGGTTCTGCGTACTCAATTTCGCCTAGACCTTTAGCTTGGGCAATCGCCTCCAGAGCAGGTAGTGGAAGTTCCACGAGAAGTACGCCTTGGTCGTCACCAAGACGACTCATCATTTTGGTAAAAATTTCTTCTTTTACTTTTCCGCCAAGTCGAGCCAAAACTTCTGCCTTTTTACTTGATGCAGTGCCTGCTTTGAACTTTACAAGCATCTCATTATCGACATAGTTAATGCCTGCCCGAGCGGAGTTGTGTGAAGGTACTAAAGAGGACTGTTCGGTAGGAGTGAGTGCCACTTGGCACCCTACGATGGCAACACTCAAAGTTGCTGCACAAAGCCATTTTGTAACGATACGCATAACGGTAAGATTTATTAGATATAGAACATATGAAGATATAATCAACAACCTTTCTTAGAAGTTCAAGGGTAAACAATGTATTTTTATACACTTGAGTAAAAAGTAGTGGTGCGATTGTACAATAACAAAATAAGTGATTTTTTTTAAAACATAATCTAATCGTATTTTTTTTAGTGAATGTTTTTGGTTTTCAGTTTCTTATTTAAAGTTTTCGGTTTAAAATTTTTTGGTTTCACCTTTGCCTTTTCAATCGCGTTGTGAGGGACTTTTGGAATAGCGGCCAACTGCCAATCTGTCAGTTTTGAGCGTCGTGGCAAAGAAATTTAGGGATTTGTAACTACAAAAAGAGCATAAAAGGTATTCTTAAAAATATGACAACTGAGAACGAACCAATCCAAAACGAAGAGATTGTTGCAGAAGAAACTACGTCTACACCAGAGGCTACTGAAATAGCGCAGGAAACAGAGGTGACAAAAACGGAGAAATTGGAGGCAGAAATTACGGAATTGAAAGATAAATATCTGCGTCTGTACGCCGATTTTGAAAACTTCCGTCGCCGTACTGCTAAAGAAAAACTTGAGCTTATTTCAAGCGCTAACGAGGAGTTGATGAAGGCCGTATTGCCAGTAGTGGATGATTTTGAGCGTGCGATGGCATCCTTTGAAACAGTAAGCGAAATTGCTCCCTTAAAAGAAGGTGTTGGACTGATTTACAACAAGTTCTCAAAAACACTTGAAGGAAAAGGCCTGAAGCCAATGGTTGCTAAAGGTGAAGTGTTTGACGCCGACTTGCACGAGTCGATTACGCAATTTCCTGTGCCAAGTGAGGATTTGAAAGGGAAAGTAATTGACGAAATTGAAAAAGGATATTTCTTAAACGAAAAAGTGATTCGCTACGCAAAAGTAGTAGTAGGTAGCTAAGGAAATCATCCGCTAACGCACAAAACAATGGCACAGAAAAGAGATTATTACGAAATTCTTGGCGTAAGCAAAGGGGCGTCAGAAGATGAAATTAAGAAAGCTTACCGCAAATTGGCTATCAAATATCACCCTGACAAAAACCCTGATGACCCGTCGGCGGAAGAAAAATTTAAAGAAGCTGCCGAAGCCTACGGAGTGCTAAGCGATGCTGATAAACGCAAACGCTATGACCAGTTCGGGCACGCGGGTATGGGCGGAAACGGCGGCTTTGGCGGTGGCCAAGGTTTCGATATTAACGATATTTTCTCTCAATTTGGGGATATATTTGGTGATTCGTCACCGTTCGGGGACATGTTTGGCGGCGGCGGTGGTGGCGGTGGGCGCCGTGTACGTCGTGGGACTGACCTCCGCATCAAACTTAAACTAGATCTTCGCGAAGTAGCTGAAGGCGCCGAAAAGAAAATTAAAGTAAAGCGTTATGTAAGTTGCAATACCTGCGGTGGAAACGGGGCTAAAAACGGAGGGTCGCTCAAGACATGCCATACTTGTAACGGAAATGGACAAGTGCGCAAAGTAGTAAGTACCATGCTTGGCCAAATGGTATCGACTAGCACGTGCCCTACTTGTAATGGTGAAGGCAAAATTGTGACCGAACGCTGTGAGGCTTGTGCAGGCGAAGGTCGGGTACTAGAAGAGGATTTGATTAGCATCAAAATCCCTGGAGGTGTGGCCGATGGTATGCAGCTTTCGATGAGCGGTAAAGGAAATGTGCCGCCACGCGGAGGAGTAGCAGGTGACTTGCTCATTGTGGTAGAAGAAGAAGAGGATGAGTTCTTGAAACGCGATAGTAACAACCTTGTGTATGACTTGCACATCAGTTTTGTGGATGCTGCTTTGGGAACAACTGCCGAAGTTCCAACCCTTGATGGAAAGGCTCGTGTGCCGATTGAAGCGGGGATTCAGGGAGGTAAAATTTTGCGACTAAAAGGAAAAGGTATCAAGGAGTTGAACGGATACGGTCGTGGCGATCAATTGATTCACGTGAACATCTGGACTCCGAAGCAACTCAGCAGCGACGAACGGGCTTTGCTCGAAAAGCTCCGTAACTCGCCTAACTTCCAGCCTAAACCTGGGAAAAATGAGAAAGGATTTTTTGAAAAAATGAAGGACTTCTTCCATTAAGATTTTCATATGTAGAACACAAAAACGGGCGCTGAAAGGTGCCCGTTTTTGTGTTCTACATATGAAATGTGGCTAACATGATGTTTTTTGAAAAATTGTATATTTTTAAAAAATATAGTAAAATAATGAGTTATGTCGGGAAATATTAGCCTCGCCCGAGGCTTTTGAGCAAATGGAGGAACTCAATGATTACGAACCTGATTTGGTGTTTTTCTCAAAAGAAAAGTACGATAGCTGATTCTACTTCATTAAAAAACTGGATAATAGAAGAAATCATTCAAAAAAGCCCTCTTCGTATGCCTCACAGAAAGCGAAATAATCTTGGTGAACTTTGTTGGGGTACTTGCGGCAAAAGTTGAGTAGGTCTTGCTGCCACTGTGATTGTTTCGCAAACTTAATCAGCTCATCAGCAATCGACGAACCTTGCCGCCCTGCACTTCGCAAGTGCCCCGAGGCAACAATAACGCCCATTGTTCGTACGAGGTCTTCGAGCGTTTCCAATTCGCCATCCCACAAGTGAAAATCCAGCTTGTCTTGTTCGGGTTGGAGTTCTTTTAATACAAACGATTTTTCGTGACCTGCTACGTTACAAAGTAGAGTAGGGAGCACATTATTCACCCGACCCTGAATATCTACAATCCTAGCGGCTTCGCTGAGCCAAGCGGGCTGGGGGAGGGGTAAAAGCGGCGCAAGTGTGGAAACTCGGGCTTCTTTAAGGTCGAGTAAATACTGTTTTTCTTTGGTATTTTCTACCAAAATCACATAGCGCTCCAGGCCCAAACTAGCCGTGCCCGTAAGCCGAACACCGATGTCACAAATGCGATTAAAAAATGGATTGGGGTGCTGTTGAAGCCAAGTAGTTAGCAATGTTTCGATTTCTGAACGCTTTTGCGCTGAAATAGGCAACGCTTTTCCATTTTCGAGGTCGAGTTTACGTTCGCCATCTACTTTGATGGTGCGCTCTTTGATAAAATCCTTGCGGCGGCGTTTTTCGAGTTGGTCAAAAAAAACGGCCAACATCCCCGTTGCAGTACGCCTTTCAATGTCAATGGGTTTTCCTGAAACAAGGGTTTTAGTATAACTGCTCAAAAACGCGAGCGCCATTTGTTCGTTCTCTTCGGGTTCCAAATCTAACTCTTCGCCCGCTAAATAAATACTGGTGAGCATTCGGGCCAGTTCCCAAGTCGCAGGGAGTAGAGCGGCGTCATCAAAATCATTAATGTCGAAATACACTAAGCGGTTTTCGGCTTTGTAAGTGCCAAAATTCTGTAAATGCAAGTCTCCACAGCCCCAAACGTGAGTTGGGTCGGTGGTGGAAAAATGCTGGGAAAAGTCGTGAAAAAAGACGGAAGCGGTAGCCCGAAAAAACAGAAATAACCCCTCCGACATGCGTTCGTATTTGTATTCGACCAATTGCGGATTACGGCCTAGGTTCGACTGTTTGATTTGTTCAATGACTGACATGGGAAGACAAAGATTAAGTTTTCAAAATGGGGACATCCATGCAAAAGCGTAGAGCCGCAAAGAGGATAGGAATGCTAATATTTTTCGTGAATTTCGGTCAAAATTCGCTCTACTTCTGCGCGTATTTCGGCTGTTTTTTTGATGTAAGCACCGTTCATTAAGCTAAAAACGAGCGTTTTTCCGCTTTTGGTACGAAGATAACCACTCAAACAATACGTATTGGCCAACGAACCCGTTTTGGCAAAAACAAAAGGCGTTTTGCTTTTGTACTGATTCCGAATGGTTCCTGCTTTTCCACCAATAGACATCAGTCCAAAGAGGCGTTCTTGTTGAGGAACTTTCGCATGAATTTTTTGTAACAATTTCACTACCGAACGAGGCGTAAACAAATTGTAGCGTGATAAGCCCGAGCCATCTTCCCAAATAGGCTCATCGGGAAGGTCAGCTAAAAATTGTTTTTTGACGTACTCAATGGCTTTTGCAGCGTCGATACCTTCGTTGTTAGGGTCGAGTTGGGAGGCGCATAAGAGTAAAATTTGCTCAGCAAACATGTTATCGCTCACCTGCAACATACGGCGGTAGAGGGTATCAATAGGCAAGCTGTAAAGTGTTTTGAATTGTGGCCCAAGGGCTGTTTTGGGAAACAACCGAACTTCTTTTTTGAGCGTATCCGAAAGCAAATAGGTCATGGTGGAATTGACAACGCGGAAGGGTAAATCTTCAGTGAAAGATTTGGTAGGCCAACCCATCGAGTAAAAATTGTTGGCAAATTCGTCGCGTGTTAGTTTGAATTTGTCTGACCAAGTAGCCGTACGCAAACTGTCTTTGAACGTACGCGGACTTACGGTGTTGTTGGTAAAGCGTACGACGTTGCCGTACAAAGGCAGCGGGGAAATTTCGGCTTGGTAGTAGTCGGCGTAATCGGCCCACGACCAGCCCGCTCCGAAGCGCTTACCTGTGTAATTGTGAGGATAATAAAATAAGTGCCCGCGCCAGTTTTTCAAAAAAGCAAAAACGTTTGAGGCTGGCATATCGGGATGAAGCAAGCAAGGGTCGCCCGTTCCCCAAAAAATCAACGAATCGCCTTTAGTGGTATAGCGCAGGGCAGGAATAGAGTCGCCGAGCATACATAGCCCCGCGTAGAGGGTAAAAAGCTTGGCGTTGGAGGCGGGTGTAAAATAGCGGTCGGCTTGGTATTCGGCGACAGTTTCTTGTTTTTCGAGGTCATATAAGGCAAATCCCGTATGATTTTGACGAAAAACAGTCGAATTGCTTACCAGTTCGCTCCACTTGTTGGAGGCGTTTGAGGAAGCTGCTACGGCTGTAGATTTGGTTTGGGAAGTGGCACAGCTTGTAAGTAGAAGACTGTAACAAAGAAGTAGAAAAAGGGTTGGTAGATGACGTAACATAAAATCAAGCTTGTGGGTGGTACCTTCGCGAACTTTGCCAAAGTTGGGGACTTTGCCAAAGGTTTTTACATAATTTCCTCAAAACTTTTTTAGCCAGCCGCCGTTTATACGTATAAGTTCCCTTATTTTGGGCTTCAAAGCTTTTTATTCTTATCTATAGCATGACGTTTCAACCTTTCTTAGAGGCCATAGGCAAGCAAGTCGATAACACCACCTACGGAGCAAATCCCATTGAATTATACGAACCTATTCAATACATTATGTCGTTGGGTGGTAAGCGTTTACGGCCTCTTTTGACAACGCTCTCGGCCCACCTTTTTACGGACGATTGGCAGAAAACCCTCAAACCCGCCGTGGCCGTCGAAGTGTTTCATAATTTTACCCTCATGCACGACGATATCATGGATTGTGCTCCTTTGCGCCGTGGCAAACCGACGGTGCACGAAAAATGGAACGCCAATACCGCTATTTTATCGGGAGATGTCATGCTGGTCAATGCCTATGAGCTTTTGTTGGAGGTGGAGCCTGTTTATTTACCCAAAGTGATTAAGCGTTTTAATCGGACGGCGGCAGAGGTGTGTGAAGGGCAGCAGTTTGACATGAATTTTGAGACGCGCGCCGACGTATCGCAGGAAGAGTATATTGAAATGATTCGTCTCAAAACTTCTGTTCTATTGGGTTTTGCTATGGAATTAGGCGGAATCATTGCAGGAGCTGACGACGCTACGACCCAAGCCCTCTACGATGCGGGAGTCAGCATGGGACTCGGTTTTCAATTGAAAGACGATTTGCTCGACGTCTATGGTGACCCCGAAAAATTTGGCAAACAAGTAGGCGGCGATATCATTGCTAACAAAAAAACGTTTATGCTCATCGAAGCCCTTTTGTTGGCGAAAGGAGAAACCCAAAAACAGCTTCATTACTGGCTAGCTCAGGAACAAGGCACGTATGATACCGCCACCAAAGTAGCCGCTGTGACTGATATTTATACCCAATTGGGGATTGACAAAATCGCGCAAGCCAAGGCCGATGAGTATTTTGCGCATGGGTTTGAAGTTTTGCAAAACTTGCCCGTTGCCGAAGAACGCAAAAAGCCTTTATTAGATTTTGCCGAATTTTTGGTAGGGCGTGAAAGTTGATGTGCTTTAAGTTTTAGTATAAATGATACTGGGCACGCTTTTAGCTAAAAGCAACACTTACCATTGTAACCAATGAAACCAAACCTTTCTCGCCGTGTCGCTCTCAAAACATTGGGAGCTTCGGCGGCTACCATTCCTGCCCTAGTCTCTAATTCGGCTGAAGCGCACGCGCCCCTCAAATTAAAAGGAAACATCAAGCATTCGGTGAGCCGCTGGTGCTATGCCTCTATCCCCTTCGAAGAACTTTGCCAAGCTTGTAAAGACATGGGTATTGAGTCCATTGAGCTAACAGGTCCGAAAGAGTGGGCAATTATGAAAAACTATGGCCTCACGTCAGCGATGGGCTGGGCAGACCCTTGGCCTGAGAAAACAGGCTTGATGAGCTTTTTGAACGACCCTAAAAACCACGATGCTATCGTAAAATGCTACGAAGAGTTGTTGCCACAAGCCCAAGAGTTTGGAATTACCAACGTGATTTGTTTCTCAGGAAACCGCCGTGGTTTGGGAGATTATCAGGGACTACTCAATTGCCAAAAAGGGCTTAAACGCCTGATTCCTTTGGCCGAAAAATACAACGTAACTCTGACGATGGAGCTGTTGAGCTCGCGCGCTAGCCACCCTGACTATCAAGCAGACAATGTAGAATGGGGAGCAGTGCTGTGCGAAATGGTGGGTTCGGAAAAATTCAAACTCCTGTACGACATTTACCATATGCAAAGCATGAGTGGCGATCATATTCGCAACATTCAGCGCTATGGTAAATATATCAGTCACTACCACACAGGCGGACACCCTGGCCGTAACGAAATCGACGATACCCAAGAAATTTTCTACCCAGCCATCGTGAAAGCGATTGTAGCGTCGGGCTACAAAGGCTACATCGGGCAGGAGTTTGTACCTAAAGCGAAAGACAAAGCAGGTATGCTGGAATCACTGAAAAAGTGCGTGCTTATTTGTGATGTATAAATCGCCTATTTTATGGAGGTATTTGACGAAAATGCCAAAATGAGATACCCAAAGCAAATTTGTTTTCGTTTAAGTATGGCAAAATAAAAATAGGAATATAAACTATCGAATAGTTTATTTAATTAAAAAGGAACGTTTGCAAAAACGTTCCTTTTTTTGTAGATTACCCAAAAAAAAGTTTCATCCACACTAAGTATTTTAATCTTGTTAATCGTCTATGCCTTAAACTGACCCCAAAAAAACCAAATGGAGCAACCAAAGCCGAACTCTGAACGAACTCCTTTTTGGCAATTAACCAATGATGAAACCCCTAAAAACCTATCGCTAGAAGTAAATGATAGGGTAAGACAAGCGTTCGGCCAAAGTTTCGATGTGGGCATTGCCTTGTTATT
>JACCEC012008826.1_pt1 | contig 35452 bp, 96 predicted proteins | sample 7450121 | NCBI WGS metagenome assembly JACCEC01 (sample SAMN15323455, study PRJNA562643) | freshwater metagenome | isolation source: river surface water | place: USA:Blue River Watershed | collected 2017-08-18 | reverse complement strand
ATCATAGTCAGCATCATTGCGTATTTTTTCATGAATTTCGTTTTGATGATAAAAATCATGTTTTTTTGGAGTTTGGTCATCATTTGCAATTTCACGAAGCATTCTTTGCTTATGGATTTGTGTTTCCCAACCATATTCACTTGACAAATACTGTGTTCCCCACTGATTTTTCATAAAATTTTCATCTTTATCAACTTTTTTGGTCATTTTTTTACTCCTGATTTAGTAAAATCAGAACTTTTTAAGGGGTTTCTATCCCTTGTCAATCAAATCGTAGTCGTCTTCAAGGATTTCTTTTAAATAATCATTGTTCCAATAGTCATAATAATTGGTTTTTGCTAAAATTTCACGAAATTTTCTCAATTTTTCTTTTGGTTGTCCTATAATCAGGTTATATTTTCCATTATTTGTTTTTATCCCATTAATATAAGTGTCATATGACGCACAATCTTCAAAAAATTTCCAATCGGTATACTTATTATTATATATTTCAACCCACTTCAACACTTCATCTAAGTTAAAATCAGACTCAATTGCAAATATTATAACATCATAACCATCTTCGGGAACAATATCAGTAGATTTACACTCAATTATCTTATATTTTGACTTTTTAGCAAAAGGGCATATTGCAAAACCACCAAGATCTGGTCTTAATTCAGATACACTATCAATCCATTTTTTAATATCTTCTTCTAGCATCCGATTATGTTAGAGATTATCCGGTAGTTATCCGGCTTCCGGCCTATAATAACCATAAAATTCATAAAACACAAAAAAAACTCGGAGATTACTCCCCGAGTTCTGTAAGATTATTTACCTTGACCCCTATACCGTTTCTTCGCACGATTGCGACTGCTTGCAGAATATTTTGTGTGCTTTCCAAGTCCCTGACGAGTTGACTTTGGATGAGATTCAATTTTGTTTGCATTAAGTGATGGACGCTTAGCCATTTTCAATTTCCTCCAATTCTAAAAAATTAATGTCGAATTCTAAATCACTATAATATTTCTGAGCCATTTCGTCAAGTACTTCCGTACATTCTTCATACGAAAGGTCTGAATAAATTTTACGTCCGTTGTATAGAACATTAAATTTTTTCATCAGATTACACGAATTTTTTCATGACCTACACGAATACGGGGATCACACCAGATGTCAAAACCTGCTTCTTTGGCATCGAGACAGAATGAAACGTCTTCTCCACACATATCCTGAACTGCTCCAGACTCAAATACTTGCATCTTAGGAGCAAACCAAGGATATTCAAGATTCTCAAATACACCTTTCTTGATCAGAACCCAACCAAAACCAGTGTAATCTACAGTGAAAGGTTTGCGACGTTTGGTAATACTCTCAACAGTTTCGTGATTCATGACTCCACCATTCTTACGGAAGTCATCTTCTTCTAACCAATGAGCAACGGAAGTTGTGTGTCCATCCTCAGTTGCATACCAACCAGCAACTACTTCACGTTCTACAATGTTTCCCTCTTCATCTTCACTCAATGCGAGATCACAGAGTTGCCAGAACTTCTCAGTATTGAAAACAATATCAGAATCAATCCAAAGTTGATAATCATACTGTAGTCGTCCATCCCAAGGAATTTGCTTTGGACCACGAAGTACATTTGCTCCAAGACACTTACAACGAGCAAAGTTAACCATTGATGAGTAATCTTGAGAAATTTGAATACTCATGTTGTTTTGTACAAGATCAAAACAAAGTTGTACAAATGCTTTTAAGAAGATAAAAGAACATCCACGACCAGGAAGACAGAATACAATTGACTTCCCTTTCATCCTTTCTTTAATTTTTTCGTAGTCCCACTCTTGCTCTTTAGGCTTTGGTGGGGCTGCTTTAACAGTGAATCCTTTTGCCATAAGTTGAATCAACCTTCAAACTCAATTTTATCAGTCTATATATACGTCTGTCAATGTGACGAATTTAAAATAGTTTCCTTATTCACAAGTAGTTCTTCATATTGTAAATCGTTTTTCTTCACGTTCATATCAAGTAAATCAACCATTTTGTGAAGCATCTCCCATACCTCAGAGAATTTATCCTCTGATAGGTTGTGATATAGGCACCGATCCTTTGCGTATATGTGATATATTTTTTCCATACGGATATTAAAAATTTTTTCCGGAATTTTTTAGCAATTTTTATTTTGTTGCCGCATTATATATCACCACTAATACTATTCCGAGAGGTACTCCAATATATTGGAAAATTTTACCAGGATATCGGATTAACCATCCTGCTAAAACAACCTTCCAGAAATTCCAATATGGTGCCCTTCTTTTCATTTTTTACGTCTCTTAGAGGATGCTTTCTTTTGTGCTGGTGTGCGGAAAATGCCCGTCGAGCAACTTTTATTCTTTTTATGTTTGCCTCCGAAAATCCCCCATCCATGACAATTTGATTTCTTCTTTGGTGCCATTTTTATACTCCGGAAAAATTTTATGAGAATGATATTTAGAGGTCGATTTGTCACCTCTGTAGGTTAGGGTAGTTTGCTTTTTTTAAAACGGGGGGGCCTTAAGGACAACGCCCACCATAAAGAATAACAAATAAATTAAAAATACTGCTATACACGATAACGAAAAATCACGATTATCACTATAAAGAATTAACAACTTGCTATTTAATTGTAATACCAAACTGTTTCGCAACCTGAGTACTTAAGGGGTGGAGAGTTCCTGTCACAAACCCCCCACCACTGATGTTCAACGATTAGCAAACATTTCGTCAATCCAGTTTAGAAACTCACCCGTGTCAACGGGACACCCAACCCACCGAATCGCACTGCCATAGGTATTCAAAAACTCCACACCAAGTTCACAATTAACAGCATAATTAAATGCTTCGGGGTAGGAAATGGTTTCGGGCATTGTGATGATGAATGAGGTGGATTGTGGGTCAGTTTAATGTCTTGATCAGGACAATTAAGATCAGACCATTACAATCAGATCCCGTCCTTCCTTAACATTAATCCTATCATTATGCTCAAACACAGTATAGTCGCAACCGTAGACAGATTCAGATACAACAGACCAGGAATCTTGATCGTGCTTCGTGATCACATAACCGTACACATTCTCAGCATGGCAGCATTGGTTGCCAGTGCGATATGCACTCTCCAGATTCACACAAACGTTACGATCAACACAGAACTCACCGATGGAATTAACCGAGAGGATGAACAGAGTGTAGAAAGGCATGGTGATCACAATGGAGGTGGATTGCGTGAGCAGTTTATAGTCGTGCTCAGGACTGGTTTCTATCAGAGATCTTGGAAAAGTTCGTTCATTTCATTGTGGTCAATCTTGGGATCATTCCACATCACACCATCGGGAGTTTTCTTCGACAAGTTGAAGGAAACCATGTCTGCAGCAAACTCACCGTAGGAAGTGAAGTTTTTGGCATAATTATACAGACCCTCATCATTCTGAATCCACAGGGAAACGTTCCAGGTTTCGTAGTTTGCCCAACCGTTGTAGGTGTTGCGGGTTGCGGTTGCGGTGGTCATCGGTTCGGATGCGGTCGGGGTCCCTTGCCCCGTTGAACGTATATTAGGGCCAAACGGGGAACCCGCCTACCCCCTAGAGCACATCCGACCCATTGTTTCTGCTTATCAGTCCCATAAGAAAAACTATATGAACCATTGTGACGAAACCCGCAGTTGGGTCAGTGCGTTGCTAGAATTACTCCTAGGCGGACCCTGCCTTGAAATAGGGATATAATTTAAGGGCAAAAAGAAAGGCACCTAAGTTAACCTCAGGTGCCGTAGAGTTTGTGTCAAATAAGGTGTGCAGGTGAACCACAAGATCTATAAAACTCCACCATACGATTTGCCTCATCTAGAGTGGCAAATGTCTGGGTTCTCCACTCGCAATCGTTGTAAGGTGACTGATACTTGATGGTGAACATTGTTGGAAAAAGAGTGAAGAATTGTTGGAGAGTTTGTGTCACTTCCCGTCAGTATAGTCTCCGATGATAATACCATTCTGGCGAACTTGTGCGTATCCGTATTCTTCAGAAAGGGACAAACACAGATCCCATGCACGTTCTTCGTCGATAGTAGTGTTCTCCCAAGGAGCGGAAGGACAGATCACATCTAGACGGGTCATAGTTTGAGTGAAGAATTGTTCATGAGCAGTTTTACATCTTGCTCAGGATGAGTTTGCATTACTGAATCTGCTGTTTCCACTTGATCACTTTTGCCGCAAGATCTGCAGGAGATTTAACAGCAACCTTGCGGAACTTAGGGAGGTCGTGACGCTTCGTCAGTTGCTGAATCTTAAGGTCATCATGGATAATGAACTGGGAGAATCTGCTGTTGTGAAGAATACCATTGGACCACTGATCTCGTGCATCAAGTGACACATTGATGCACACGGAAGGAATACCTCCAAGCACATGATGATGCACATCCACATGTGCAAAGGTGTCCTGCAGTGCTTCCTTGATAGCATCAAGGTTGGACTGTTGAGCAAGAGTCACGATGTCCATGATGGGAAGGAGTGGAGGTGGTTGCTTGTAAATTGTACCATGCAGAGGGAGGATTACCCCTCCCAATCATCGGATGGGGTGAGTGCCCATACCAGCGATTCCAGTCGGCAGGCATAGGAGTACTCCTCACCATTCTGACGAACCACCCACACTGGGGTCAGGGTATCGGTGGCACGGGTGATGCACTCCACCCCATAAGGTGCCAGCATCGCCATTGCTTCGGAGATCAGCATCAGGGTTCCTCCCTTTCGATCCCTATAGTATGGCACCCAGGAAGGCACTGAGTCAATACCCTGATCGATCAGCAATGCTAATGTGTCGATCTGTAAAAACCCCTTGACTCGCACCGCAGAACTGTTAGACTTAAGGGACGTTCACCCTGCCATGAAATAGGGATATAATTTAGGGACATAAAAAAGGGGACTGAGTTATATCAGTCCCCTTTACAGTTTACATCAGAAATCAATCGGATCTGCAGTGGGTTCGTTGATAGAAACCTCTTGCGATTCGTCAGTGCTCAGTGCATCCAGAATCTGCAGAATCTCCGCACCAGTGTTGCCTTGCTGCAGCATGGTGATCATCATCGAACGAGTCATAATCAGAATAGAAAGTGAAGTGAACTGTTGGTGCCCAGTTTATAGTCATTTGGCAGGACTGGTTTGTATCAGTTAAGACGCATCCCTGAGAAGAAAGGAACAGGTCCACCGTTCATGTTAACAAACCACTGAAAGTTCTTCTGAAAAACACGTTCACCAGCACAACCGTGCTCAGCAAGAATAGCATTGAGACGGGACTTCGTGGTGTTTGATTGCCAACCCCCATCGAACAGTTGAACAAAAGTGTCACCGATGGTGGCAATCTTGTTACCATGAAGGAACACATGGGTCACATTGTCCTCATTGACAACACGAGTGTTACCATTCTTCCAATCCTTTTGATTCAGGATTGCAACATTCATCTGCTTCTCGATGATGCGAATTGGAGGGTCCTCAACTCAACAAACATAGTATGACACAGATTCTGGGTCAGTGGGTCATAAGGTGGACACTTTGACAACTGGCACAAAGTATGCGAAAATATAAATAGACATATGAAAGTTCAGAAAGAAAGATGAAAGAAATCAGGGAATGTCCAGGTTATTATGTCAATGAGAATGGAGAAGTTTTCTCATGCGTTAAAAAGAAATACGGAATAAGTGGGAGAGGTACAAGTTCATATATTGACCCAAGTTCTCCAATCAAATTGAGTACGTACACAAACAATAAGAATGGTTATGTATACGTGAGATTAGGAAAATACGGGAGCAAGAGATTGCATAGATTGGTTGCGGAATGTTATATTCCTAATCCAAACAATTTGCCAGAGGTTAATCATTTGGATGAGAATAAGACAAACAACACTTTGGGTAATCTTGAATGGTGCAGTAGACAAAAGAATGCAGAACATTCTCTCGCAAAGTATTATGTTGTTGAAAATGTTGTGACTGGAGAAAGAGAAAAAGTTTTTAATTTAGCAGAGTTTTGTAAGAATAAAGGATTGCTAACTGGATCATTGCATGAAACAATCCATCAGAAAAGAAGAAAGCAACACAAAGGTTATAGAGTCATTGAAAAGATAAGTTAGGAAACTGTCACAAGGTCACGGAAGGCACGATAGTTCTCTACACAATCCACGCAGAAGTTGCGGACTTGAGGATAAGCAACCTCCCGCACCCAGAGAATAACAAACTGCAGAAAATTGAGGGTTTTGATGTAGGCATTGTTGAGGGATTCCTTGCCACCATTCTCATACCATTGGGAGAAACGTTCCCAGAGAACCTGAGAAACAGCAATCACAAAGAGAACCACATTCTCAACAACGTCCATAAACGTGTTGAGGTGTTTCTTGTAGTCAATGCTGGCAAGTTGCAGCATGAGAGCATCAGCAGGGGGGAAACCGATTGTGTTGTTCATGAGAAGAATGTGTGGGAGAAGATGTAGAGAGGTGTCTCAACCACCCCCATACATTACCCACAAGATCCAGGAACCTGCAAGGGGTATTGTGCCACTTGATAAACCGTCCACCAGACCCCTCTAGATGCCCCTCCGTGCCCTATACTATAAGAAGCAAAGGGAAAGACCCTATGATTGTCTAATTTACAACCTGGAGAGCGTAGAGAACGCAATGACACAAATCTAGACACTCACCCTGCCAAGAAATAATAGCAAATTATAAACAATAAAAAAGGGTTACTAATAGTAACCCTTTGAAAGTTCAGATCAGTTGAAGAACATTAGCACGAAGTGCTTGATTTACAAACCGACCGACCGATTCACCTTCTTCAATTACATTGTCCAGGTCATTGTTCCATGCTTCAACATCAGAAACCTGGTAGGTGTAAGGTGTACCATTGAACTCGATGGTCACTTGATTGTTCTGCACTTCAGAGATGGCAGTGATAACAGAACTGTTGAAGTTACGCATGATGACTTTAAGAAAAAGAATTGAACGTTTGGGTAACTTTAGGGCAAACCCATTCCCCATTGAGATCAGTCTACAGGTTGCAATGCACCATCGAGAATATCAACCCAAGCAAATGGTAGTTTATCGCACCAAGCATCAAGTGCTCGATCTGCTTCATCATAGGATGCGAAAGACTCAAGAATCTTCCACTGACCATCTTCTTGGAGATAACCGATTGAGAGCATTGGGGTGTTCCCTTCGACTCCTATAGAATCCCACAGATCACGGGGAACCTCAAGGGGTCTTGTGCCACCTCTGGAACTGTCCACCAACCCGTCCTGTGGGGTCTCTGGTGCCCTATAGTTGTATCAGTGAGGGGGATGGATCCCTTGAGAGTCTGATCTAAAACCTGATGAGGTGCGGGGTAGCACTGATGACGAAAAAGATCGGTACTCACTCTGCCTTATTATAAGAACTATATTTAATCACTCACATTCGTTCGTGATTATGCTTCGCATTGTCTCTGTGTTCTTATACCTTATAACTCATCTTTATCTCCCACAAAGGTATTATACTCAGAATCTTGTAGAGTGTCAAGTATACTTAGAATCTTATATTCACGACTCTTTTATACTTTTTGATTTTCTTGCAAAATAAAAGTCCCGAAGGTATCATAGCACCTCCAGGACTTCCATTCACGAAAAAACAGTTTTTATACCTTACCAGTCCTTATCAAAGTCCTCAACGTATGCTTTAACACTCTCTGCTGGTTCTAGTTCAAATACCCTTTCCCAATCAATTTGACGTGCATCGAAGTCCTGAAATACTTCTAGATCAAGTGTAACACGAACACGTTTCTTCTGTGCGATCTGATAGGAAACCATGAGAATCTGCTCCGTTGAATGTGTATGAGAATACTATAAGACGCAGTGAGGATCTTGTCAAGACCTGTGGGGTATTTATGTGGGTCTCTAGGATTTTGGAACGAGACCTGTGAGGATTTTATGACATCCTGGTGGGGATTTTATTTCGGGGGAGTAACCTTTTTCTTGACAAAATGCGGTTTCCAGTGCTAACATGCTAAGATCACAAGGTCTCAGAAGGTTTATAAGATATAACCAAAGATCTCAGCACATTTATAAGCACAATAAGACATTTAATTATAAGTTTTCCACACATTTACATAGGTTTTCCGCAACTATTGTGGAAAAGATAAAACACGCAACTATATTTTTTAATACATTTTTTAATTAAATTAAATGTTTTTTTAACGTTTTTATTCACTAAAACATAAAAAAAGAGAGGGATTTAACCCTCTCTCTATTAGTCTAGATCAACAGGATAATTGCCTTTCAATTCACGATTATCAAGAGTTGTGATGAGTGTTTGATCTGGTGTAAGATAATCTACTTGTATAACATTTGGAGAGATTTCTTTCGTTCCTACAATGGTGGAGATCAGGAGAAGTTCAATCATTGATGTTGTTGTTGAGTAAATTGTTCTTCATCTAATGCACGATCATGAGCACCCATTAGATACAATGGAGTGACAAGACATGCCATCATCAGTGATCCTTGAAATGCAGTCTTGGGCGTTGTTCCTGTTAATGCACCAATAAGAATTAAACTGAATAATGTGAATGTACCTGGATGATGACCGCAGGTTGGTAGATAACCACAACCTTTAATTGTTCTCTTGATGGTGTTAATCATCGTGCATTAGTAATAAGATCTTGTTCAATCTGGTGAAGTGTTTTTACATTCCAGACTTCAGGATTTGCATTACCTTGATTGGAATAGAGTTGACTATAACGAACACCATAAAGATCAGGATTTAGAAATTGCAGTTTTTCAAGAGTTTCTGCAATTTGAACATTGATCTGGTGTTGGTAATTCATTATGAAATTAGAAAAGAATCTTCAGGAGTTTGCTTAAACGACTTTCTTTTGGTTGTTCTTCTTCTTGTTCTTTTTGAATAAAGTCTTTTGCATCAGGACCACAAAGTTTATCATTCTTTCTTACATCAGGAGCAAAACGATTAACCTTGTAGACATTACCACTGATGTAATCTGGTTCCTCAATGTAATGCAATGTGCATACAGGAAAGTCCATTTCCTTTGTATAATGTTTGCACTGAGTACAAGCAGGAATCGTTTTGATGATGGTCATGATTCAATCAAGCAGCAAGTGCGGACTCAAAACATATCTCTCGCACTTCCATCAGTGCATAATCAAAACGTTCATCTTCAGTGAGTTGTTGTTTGTATTCTTCAGCAGAAGACTTACAATCAAACAATTTTAGAGAATTAAAGTGCTCACCTTCGTAATGCCAACCACCGATGACAACGTAGACTTCTTGATTTTGCATGATGTTGTTGTGAATGTTTGGTAAAGTTTAATAGAATCAGAGCAGAGTCCAGAGTGCATCAGCAATCCGATCTGCTGCACCGCAAATATCATCACGAACAATCAGACGCAGAAGATTAGAACCTTCCTGCGATTTGTTCATCTCCAGAATCATATCCTTTGCGGTTTCATCATCAAGAACATCAGCAATCACGAAAGCAATCGTGTTGATCTGGTCTGCGGTGATGGTGGTCATGGGTGGTGTTCCCTCAACGACAAATGTAGTATGACACAAGAACAGGGGACTGCTCAAGGGGTCTTGTGCCAGTTCAGTGAGTGTCCACTCGTTGAGTTTGGAATAAGATTCGTTCTTTAATTGTGTCCCTATGTTTTGCTAACCTTTCAATCTCTTTCTGCTCACGTTGAGGTAATTGATCCCATTCTACCCATTCTTCTTTATAAGCATCAGGAATTACTTTGTCTAATACTTTACCGAACTTTTCCAATCGTTCAGTAATAAATTGAGCAATGAAATAGAGAAGTGCAAATGGTGAAACAATGAGAATACGAAGAACAAACCAATGAGGAATTGGTTTAGAGTAAGGATACTTTTTTGTCATGATTCAGAGTGAAGAATGTCCATCATTTGTTGATGGAATTGATCTGCTTCAACCTCACATTGATGAGATTGAGTTGCATCTTCAATCTCATATTGTTTCATACTCAGAGTGTGCATTACGTCATTGAGAAGATTAACGAGTGCATCAATCTTTTGTTCGTTAGTCATCACATTTCATCCGCAAGTTCATTCAGGATCTTTACATCCTCTTCAAAACACATTTCTTTTGCTGCAGCACGAAGAACAGCAGCAGCAATATCACGAGGATGTGATTGTTGCATATTTTCCCAATCCCAACTTACTTCATTCAGTGCATCAAGAATTGCACAAGCAGCAGGAGAGATTTCTTTGTCAGTCATTGCTTTTCTTCTGAAGTTGCTTTAGATCAAAGATAGCACTATAATATCCTGCCATATAACCACGATCATAGTCTTTGTTTGGGTTAAAATCCTTTTTGATTATTTCTGCTCGTTGTTCTAACATTTGAATGATTTGTTCAATCTCAGTCATCATTACATCCAAAATTGAACGAATCAATGAAACCATCAAAATACCCATCTTCATAGGAACTCCTATTCTTTGATGGTTTAATCTTGAATACAAAAGCAATCAGAATTGGGAGAAAGGTTGCAATGCTACCAAGAATCAAAATAGAAAGAAGTTCCTTCATCATTACACCAACTCCAGTCGTGAGTTACCATTCACATCAAAGATCACTTTAATCTTATGCGTATGAGTTACATTTGCCATTCTTGATGCTTCTTTGAACTCATCTGTTTCTTTCTCTGGATACTTTGCAACATAGAAACCATTGACCATTTCATTAGCATGAACATCACCAAGATAGTGAAGATTCAAGTACCTAAACAATTCTTGTTGTTGATCGTGAGAAAGTCTCACATCAACATCAACGATAAACTCATTGGATGCGGTGAATTGTTCTTCAGTCATGTAATTGAATTGAGTTGATTGACAATACGTTGTGCTTCTTCTGGTGAATTACATTCAGATGCAATGTAACTGAAACCATTAGAAAACTTACGACGAATCTTGTTCCCTTCTTGGATGTAGATTCCGTGTTTGACTGGGACTTGATTCAGAAGAAAACGTATCATTGGTTCAGTTACTCATCACCTTTTGATATAACGAATCGTAGGCATCTTCATCCATATCTTCTGGAATGTCTCCATCAATAAACTCAAGAACAGATTGCAGCACTTCAAGTTCTTCGGGAGTGAAACGGAAGATGAGTTCAGTCATGGTAGATTCAGTTAAACCAGTGTGCAAGTTCAGCAAGTTCAGATGCAATTTCTTCCAAATTGTAACGAGTCAATTTGGATAAACATTTCTCAATATCTTCCTCTGGAACATAGAAGAAGTCACCATTGATTTCAGCAGCAAGTTCTTCTGCACGTTGCATACAACGCATTTCATGTTCAGTCATCAGATACAAACAGCAGCACCAACACGAACCTGATTCAGACTATACTGAATGAAACCTGCTTCCTTGTTTGTGTTGAAAGCATTTTTCCAGTGATAGTGTGCTTCAGAGCAATTATGAATCCCGTAGTAATAGTAACGAACTGCAGACTTGCTCATCTTCAGTTGTTCTGCAATCTCAGTTGTTTTGTATCCTTTCCGATACAGATGATTGATCTTATTGCAAAGGAAATTAGAACGATTGCTTGCCTTAGCAAACGAAATCGGAGCAACAGTTGGGGTTCGCATTGGGTGAAATCCCTTGAACTTTTATAGAATACAGGGTTTTGGGGTGCTGCGGTGAAAAGAGTGGACACCTGTGAAAGTGTCCACATTCTTATCAATTAAAAGTTGCTTGAGAATACAAGACCATTCACGAAATCAAAGTCATAAGATAGACATTGCTCCCATGTTTTTTCCCAGTCAACTACAATATAATCGGGAACTCCACCATGCACATCATTCGTGAACTCCTCTGCAAAGTATTCGGTAGAATAATACTTTCCTTGATATGCTTCACGACAATAAGTTACACAACCAATCCCGTGAAGTTCAATAAAGGAATCTACAACATCATATCCTAAATCTTCACCTTGATCCACATAATCCTCATAAAAGTCAATAAATTGATCTTCAGAGTATTGGTCAATGAACTCAAGAATATCGGTGATTTCATAATTTTGTTCAACCAATTCATCAATCTTTTCTACAGTATCAGTGCTGTAGATTTCTTTGTAATTAGTGGAAAGAGTGACAGGCATGAGAATCAGGAAAAAGAAACGGATTGAACGTCGTTTGCGTAAGCATCTGCAAACATTCCAGCATAAAATGCTGAAGTGTGAACCTCTGGTTCTTCTTTAGTTTTTACTTGCTCACCATTCTTGAACAATGACCAAACCATTTGTTTGGTCTGAAGATTCATTGCAGGATGAAAAGTTCTCATGCGAACACCTCAGTCAGTTTGTTGTACTTACCAGCATAAAACTCATAGATGTTCACACTTTGACCATGAAGTTCAGCACTCCAATCATATGCAGCATCATATGCTTGTGCAAGATCAATGAACCATTCTGCATCTTCCTTGATAAAATCAGCAGAAGTGGGAAGAACAATGAACATTGGAAAAATCCTTGAGTGAAGTGAATCAGTTACCGAAGAAAGAATCAAACTCATCGGCAACTGCATCAATCAGTTCGTCAGTTGCGGGAACATCAAAAGTGTAGCACACCCAATCAATCGCATCACCGAGATCACAGGTATTGTCGCACATGAAGTCACGGAGAGCAGGAGCAAAATCAATCATGGGTGGAATCCCTTTGACTTGTATAGAATAGACCATTTTGGGGTGCTGTGGGGACTGGATGTGCCAGTTTCCCAAGTGTCACATCAACCCTTAAAAATAGGTTTCAGCACAAGATTCCTGAAAAGATTAAACAGCATCAGTCCACCCGCAATTTTAATCCAAGCAATGTTAATTGCAAAGATAAAGTTCAGGATTGCCCAAATAGATGTGGCAAGACCAAGAAAAACAACAAGAGTTCCAATTAGTTCACCAATCTGTTCTGCCCTAATTTCAGCATCACTCTTACCCATATTCTTCAGGGTTTTGATGAGTTTATCTGTGTCGGTTTGAGACATTGAAGTGGTGGTGTTCGTTTGAACTTCTATACATTAACCGATCTGGGGTGCAGTGCTCATTTCGTGTGCCACTTGTCGGATTGTCCCATAGAGTCTGGAAGTGCTGGTATCCTGCCAGATTCTTGGATGCGACTCACTGAGAACCCTTGCTACCACTGGGTTCTGTTTTCCAAAAAATCTGCAATTTCACCTTTATGGGAGAAAGGTCGTGTGCTACAAGTAGAATTGCAGAAAAATCAGAAAATGAAACAAGACATAAAAAAAGAGAGTGTTTAACTCTCTTGTGAAAGATTAGTCGTAGATGAATTCTTCAAATTGGTCTACATACCCTTGCCTAAAATCTTCATCAATGTAGTTTTCAATAAACCAATAAAAGTCATCTTTGTTTGGTTCAAGTTCATGTTCCTTGCAATACTCAAGATATGCTTCAGGAGTGTATTCAATCGTGCGAGTGATGCGAATGGAAGGAAAATCAGTCATGGTAAGTTTAGCAGGAGGACCAGGAATCGGCACTTCAGCAAATGGATTGAAACGAGGAAGACTAATCATCAATCGTCACCAAAGTTATTAACAAGAAGATCCTCAATTTCATTTAATCCATCTTCATCCAGACGACTCAAATGATCTTTAAGAACTACCATCAAAAGGTCAGGATCTTTCCTGCATGAATCATACAGAAACTCAAGAAGTTCAGAAGTGTTGTTTTTCATTTCAGATGAGGTTTGCGGAGTTCTTCAACAAATTCAAGTGCTTGTTTTAGGTCATCGTCTTCATAACCTCTCCAACCTTTAAGTGAATCCATTGCTTCAGAAATAGACCAATGGATAAACTCAAGTTTTTCGTAATCAGTCATCATCCTCCCCTACTTCATCAAGGAAAAACTCATAGACAAAAGAATCATCACCATTCATAATTGGATGCTGAGACCATTGAACAGGGCATTGTTTCAACCATTCATTAAAATCAATGCGTTGACTTGTGAGTTCTTCAATCATTTTGCTTGTTACGAACAGAACGAACTTCTTGGTCAATAATCTCATTTACTTGCTCATAGATCCAATCACATCCACCAACAGCAAGTAGCACATCATCAGTGTCACTATCATTCAAGAACTTTTCCTCATCCAGATCAGGAAATCCATTCTCATCATCCTCATAATAGATAACATCATTCTTGGTGAAAACAAATGCTGCACAAGGAGCATCTTCACCTTGCTGTTCAATCAGTTGGTTGATTGAATCCCGAAGATCAGAAAGTGAACGATACATGATGATTCAGAGGTAAATGTGATTCTGGACGTTAAGATTGGCAGCAATGCGTTTGATTACATTGCGAGCATAATCTTTCTGCTCATCAGTGTAATCAGTGTAGACAACATCACTCTCCATGAAATTAGAGAGCAAATGATCTACAATGTCCCACTTGATTTGTTTTGCTTCAGTGTTCTTCATTTGATGTTCAGATACTTTCTGTTGCGGAGCATATGATCCAGAATCCCACCAATCATTTGTCGGTAAGTTTCATCATAATTCTTGGAACATTCCTCATACGCATCATAGAGTTTGGTGTAAAGAGTGTCCCAATGTTGACGAGAAATAGTGTTCATCAGATCAGTTGAAGTTGAGGAGCAGGTTCAATCTTAAAGATGCCAAGTCGGTTGCATGTAATAGAAACCGCATCTGGGGGTGCTCCGAGTTCATCAACAACTTCCCACCAATCTTCACCTTCTTCAATCACAACGTAACCGAAAGTGCCAGGATTAGAAAGTTGCTTAAGACCGCATTGTTTAGCATCATTTAGGTTATTGAATCGTTCTTTGCGATTCCACCAACCCAAACGAGCAACATCTTCAGAAGGACCGAAAGTGATGCAAATGAAGTCAGACATAATCAATAGGTTTCTTTCTGATTTTGTTGACGTTGAGAATCTTTATCTTCCTTGAATGGTTGATACTCGGGATGAGCATTTTCCCATTTAATCAATTCATCAATCCAAGAAAGATTTTGATTTGTTTTGGTTTCCATCATCAGATAAAGCAGAAAGAACCACAGAAACTCTTAACCCATTGCAGAGTTTTATAGTGACTGCGGGGATTGCTCATCACCATGCTTTGATTAGTTTCTGGATTGTATGCGATGGCAACATACTTGTGGTCACATTCTTGATGTTCAGGAGTGACTTGCTGAATCCACATTTGATTCACTTTACCTTCCTTCCAGTTGGTAGTGTAGTGGAAAATCTCAGACATGGGGTGAAATCCCTCCGACTTCTATAGAATAGACCACTTTGGGGTGCTGCGGGAACTTAGTGTGCCAGTTCCTCAGGTGTCCATATTCTTATAGAATAGTGTCAGGATCTGCACCAACCTGTTTAAGCATGTCTGCAACTTCTTCATCTTCCATAAAGTTTTGCAGTTCGTTGATTACATCACTCTCGGACAGATTTTCCATGTTTGCAACGATAGTATCGTAAGCAAATTGGAAGATAGTTTTGTGATCCATTCCATCCACAACTCTCTCAGCATAGAGAGAGATCAGTTCGTCAAGTTGAGAAGAAGTGAGAGTCATTTGTTTGAAGAAATTAGAATGAATCAGAACTCAATGATCCAGTTGGGATCATTGTGAAGATCAACCCAGAAAAAGTTCTTACCATTTGCAGAACAAAGGAAGAAACGATCTCCCTTGTTTTGTTCTACAAAACACTCAGGATTTGACTCCATGAGGTTAGCAAACCTGTTCTTTGCTTTCTTAGATTTTGGAATGACAAATGCAGTTTCCATGATTAGGAGAAATACTCAGAGTAAGCATTAGTAATGCAAGGAGTAAGATAACCAGTTTGAATATAATCTTCTACTGACACATTGCGAATAAAATGTGCATATTGCTCCTCAATGCAAATCAAACCTTTAACTGGTCGGTGAAGTTGGATGTTTAGAATCTTGCAGATGTTTCGGATAAACTCTGCACTGAACCTTTTGATTTTTTTAATAGGGATCAGTTTCATTCCATCAACCTCAACAGAATCGGGAAGATTCTTGTAACCAAAGAAAGCAGAATCAAAAATTGAAGTTTCCATGATTCAGAACATGGTGGTGGAAAATGCTGCTCGCATGTTGCTGCTCAAGAACATGCAACCCCAAGAATCAAACTTAAACCAAGGAGCAAGGTTAAAAATACCTTCAACCTCTTTGCACTCTTTGAGTGCTTTCTTAGGGAACCAGATAGTGTGACGAGGAGTGTGAATAGAACCGAACTGAATTGCTTTTTCGGTCTCTTTAATCTTCTCAACAGGGAGAACATTAAAGTTGTGCTTTCCACCCAGATTGATGATACAAACGTTGTTGGTATCAACAGCAGAGTGGATGGAATCGGTTGCGGTTGCAGTGGTCATGGGTTGAATCCCTCCGACTCCTATAGAATCCCACATATCAGGGGGAACCTCAAGTGGTCTTGTGCCACTTATCCGACTGGCACAAGGTTATCATCAGAGGTCAAACATTCTTCCCAAGCAAAAGGCCAGAGCACAGGATTCTCCAGAAAAAACTCATCATCAGCATCCACGAGTTCTGGATACTTTTCCCGACACATTTTGAGGATTTGATCTTCAGTCATCATCAACCTCCACCAAAAACGTAAGAAACAATGCCAGGTTCAACATTTAGAACATCAAGTTCTTTGTAATCATTATCTTTGATTGCAGCATCATATTCTTCTATCCTACATCCCTCATCACCAAACTCATTCGCAAAGATTTTACGGCAATGCTCAAGATTCTCAGCAGCAATTACACACATGCCAGAAGTGTAATCGGAAAGAACTTCACTGATGATGTAGAGTTTCATGATTGGAAATCAGTTGTCAAGTTGATAAACAAGATTCTCAAGTTCTTTTAGAACTTCGGGAGTGAACAAATCCAGTTTAGGTGCGGGTTCTTCATCATCCTCCTCAGCATCATAATACAAATAAGATTCGTACTGACATGCAAGATCCTCATTCAATGTCATCAGATTCTCAAGTTGCTGCTCAATGGATCGGATGAGTTGCTCGGTCATCAGTAATCAGAACCTTCGTTGAAGTGATCGTAGTTTGCCATCATGTAACTGATAGCATTGTAATAACCTGCTTGGTTATTATCATAGAACATCCTGCAAAGTGATGCGATCAGTGCTTCCATGTGGTCAATTCGTTTGACTCTTATAGAATACAGGATTTTGGGTGCTGTGCTCTTTTATTGTGCCAGTTTTACAAGTGTCACCATGTACCCCGTTGAACGTGAATCTTTTTGATTTCTTGATGGAGAAACTTAAGAAGTTTAGGGTCTGTGGTGTTATCAAGAGCATAATAAAGACGGGAAAGATACTCTTCTTGTGTGGTGATTTTGATGTTTTCTTTGTTGCTCATTCCGATTTCATTGAGTGAAGATCCCGATTTAACTTTTGATTTTCCAAAATTGCCAGTGATGTTACCTTGAGTCCGAATTTTAGGACGAATCTTAGAAAGATTAGAAGTTGCAAAATCCATTGTCACTTTTGTTTAATTTGTGCAGGAGTGTCTTGAGCATCAAATCCTTTCTTGAGTTCATCACCTTTCACGAACCCAAATCCACCAGCAAGAAGTGCAAGAACAATAACGATTGCTGCTTTTCCGTGACCACCATCATCTTCACGTTCATTATATTCTTCAATAGTTTGTCCAGTGATAAGTTGACCAAACCATGTTGCAGCAGCACCTCCAAGAAGCATCAAGATCCAAGGAGTGAATGATACAAATGCCCAACCTGCTGCAATCAATCCAACAAGAGCAATAGCACCAGAACCATCACCACTAGATGAACTTCCAGATGAACTAGAAGAATTGCTTACCTGATGAAGATTGATGATTTGTTCAGCACCATAAACTCTCTCAAGTTGCTGTTTTGCACCACTGAGAGTATTTGCTTGAACTTCTAGTTCTTGATAACCAACCGAAGTTCCCAACCAACACTTTGCTCTCCAAGTTGCCATTATTCTGCTATTTCCTCATTGTCTTCTGTTTGATAACCAATTTCCATATCAATACAATCGGAAATGTGATCGGAAATTGTACGGTAGTTTTGAAGTTTTGCTATCACTTCATTAGCAAGATTTTCTGGATAGTGAATTGTCGGATTTCCCTCCTCGTCGTAGATTTCAATACCCATAACGTCTTTCTTAGTGTAAATCCAATAAGAAACAACAGAATCTTCACCTTGTTCTTTAATAAGAGATTTAACTTCGGTGAGCAAGTCTTTAAGTGTTTTTTTCATATTAGTTGCAAGCAAGGACAAGGTTAGCAACACGATTCTCAGGAACAAAATCCTGAAGTTTATCGTAAATCATTTCAAATTGTTGAATCATGTTCAAATAATAGTTAGCAAGATGATGTTCTTCAACAAGTTCTGCATCTTTCACTTTAGAGTGAAGTGCAGACATAATATCAAGAATCTCACCAGAAGTGAATGAAATAGAAGTCATCAGGTGGTTTGACTCAACAAAGTAAGTATAGACGCATTACAGGGGCATCTGGTGCGTCTGGTGGACACTTAGAGAAGTGTCACTGGGTTGGTTCTTTCTTTAATCTAACTTTACCAACTCTAGTTGCACCTTGATTAGGTACAATTCCCATTTCTGGATCATGCTTTACTGGTGTGCTTGGACCTTGATTTGCTTCCATGATAGCATTGCTAATTTCTACAAATTCTTTATATGTTCTTGCTCTTGGATTGTAATATGGATTTACGTCTGACTTATACTGAACTCCACCTACATTCTTACCAAGATGCTTCTCCATCCTTCTTTTTTTCTCTAGTTCATATTGTTTTTTAGCACTTCTTGGTTTTGGAACTGGTTTCCCTGTGAGTCCGATGATTGTTTCGTCCTTTGCCATTTTGATAATACTTTTTTAGGTATTTATTTTAAACCCTCCCTTCTTACGGAGGGTAAGATATTACCAAGATTTAGGAAGAACAAAATTCATTCTACTAAACTCATCACGATTAACAATCTTATATGTTCCATAACGATTAGTCATCACATAACCTTCATGGTCACTCAGTTTTCCATCAATTTGACAAGTAATATCGGTATCAGATTCAATATAGCAAAACAAATCCATCTTGATAGACTCAACAAGTTTCCAAAATCGCATCACGTTAATATCAACATCGTAATTTTCTGCAATTTCATGCTCATCAACCTCCTTTCCCTCACGAATGTAGGAATTGATGACTTTTTTGAGTTCTTTTGCTTGCTTCTCACTTACAAAGGTGCAGAGTGTGCTCATCTGCTTAGCAAACTTGCAAAAATCCTCAATATCATCACGATATGGGCAGATTTCTGCATCTGGTTGAACAAATAAGCAACGATCTGTGCTCTTAAGTTTCTTCATCAGAGGAGCAGCAGATACATTGCGAAGATCATCACCACCACCATAAATGGTGTGAGGTGCAACAATAATATCCTGAGTAACTACTTTCGGAAACTTATACGTGATTGTATTTGGTTTGTAAGTATCATGACCAGAAGAACCAATATAATCGCATTGTATGATGCTATTACTCCGAGGTAGGCAATCAAAAGCAAGGTGAAGAATGTCCGCAACTTTGCCATCATGGTTCGCATCAATTTCTTCGTGTGAATGATTGATTTTGATTTTTACTTTGTTAAAAACCGATTTTGTTCCCACAAACCATTTGCCATTTGCAGGATTAGTTCCAAAAACTAATGCTGGAGCACCATCCATCTTGATACTAATATGCGATTTTGCATCACACATCCAATCAAGAACACTCAAATCACCAGTAAGAATAGTATCTTCTGGATGTTCTAAATGAAGATTTTTAGTCATTGGGTTGGTGGTCAACAAAGTAATTGTAGCAATAAAAAAAAGGGGATATGGTGATCCCCTGTGCCAGTTATTGAAGTGTCTCTTTTTTGAAGTAAATGCGATCCATCACGCACATTGAAAGTTCATAAAGAACATCTGGATCTAAGTCACCCATTTTATTCATAATGGCATCAGGTACAATTTCTTGCATAAAATCTACCCAACGTTCATCTTGAATAATGTAATCAACAACTTCTGGAGTAAGTGCTTCAGCAAGTTTATTGAAAGTTTTGTTGGAGAGTGCCATTTTGATTTTAATTTAGTTTTCAGTCGTCATCATTCTTACGACCTTTGGAAACTCGTCCCTCTGCATAATAACCTTTAACCTGCTCTCGTCGTGCATCAATCAGAATGTTGTATGCTTCTTGTTGTTCTTTGGTGAAGGTAAAGTTTTGATTCCTCCAATCAGTTTTCAGTTCGTTGATATGATGCAGAATGTTGGACATAGTTATCAATTTGTTGTTGTTGAGATTTTTGTGTTGCGTTGATAGTTGTTTGTTGGATTGTTCTTACACCAGAATCAAGAATTGGTGCAATTCCAGAGAATCCTACAGTTGCTGTAGAAACTCCAAGAACAAATCCAAAGATAGTTCCTCTCATTAGTATTCGTAGTTACTATTCAGAAACTTGGAGAAACTTTGGTCATCATCGGTTTCTTCAAAGAGACCATCAAATGCTGCTTCTGCAAAGTCAAAACTATCCAGTTCTTCAATTTGAATGTCATCAAAGTGATCCATGAGTGTTCCTCAACTGAACAAATGTAGTTTAAGTGATTTGGGGGGTGTGGTGGAGAATCGTGTGACACTTAAAGAAGTGTCCACTAACGACTCATAATTGCTTTCATTTCTGTTCTCTTTTGTCTCTCTTGTGCTCTTGCTTCGGCACCAATTTCCTGGTGAACGTGTCTAATTTGTGCTGACTTTTGTGATGCTTGTCTACGTGCAACAAGTTGACTATAAAGGTTAGGTTTCATTTCAGGAGTTTGCTCCGATTGCAACTCTTGTCTGAGTTCATTTTTAATTCTTTGTATCTCTCTTTCTCTTTCTTGCTGTTCTTCTCTTTCTGCTCTTTGTTGAGCAACTTTTTCTTTTTGTATTCTCTGAGCAATTAGTGTTTTTTCTTTTTGTGCTGCTTGGAGTTCTTTAGTTTTTTGGAGAGCAAGTTGTCTTCTTTGATCTATATCTTCTTTGAATTGTTGATATGTTTTTGATTTTACATACGATTCTGTTTGTGGGGTTCTTCCCATGCGTCTCTCATGTGCCTCTGCTGCTCGTTTTTCCCTTGCTGCTGCTCTTGCCTCTCTTGCTGCTGCCCTTTCTTCTCTTGTTTTCCTTAATTGTTCTTTTCTTGCCTCTTCCTCTCTTTTTCTCTTTTCTTGAGGAGATAAAGTTGCTTCTCTTGCTCTTTTAATAACTTCTGCTGCTTTTTTTCTTTTTGAACCTTCAGGTTGATGTTCACCGTGCTGAACTAACTTTTTTACTCCATACTTAGTTGCACCATATGCAAGTTTAGCACCACCCTTTATTGCTGACTTTGCTAAAGCAGTAGTTCCTTTCATTACACCAGTAGCAATGTCTCTGGGAATAATATAATCTTGGGACGATTCGTCAAGAGTTTCTTTAAAATATAATTTTTGGTGTCTGTCCATCTTTACGAATACTTTTTGATTATTTATCCCTTCACAAGGATTTGAATATCCTTTGCTCCTTGAGATTCCATAAGATCAAACCAGAACTGTGCGTCCTCAATCGTAAGGAAATCTCCTGCTATTTGTTTTGAGTATTCTTTCTTTTTCTTTTTCAGATAGGACACTTGGTACGTTACCTTCATCAACAATTACCTCAACTTTAATTACAGACTCTTTATTCCATTGACGAATTACACCAGCAACAATGAAGCAGTTAGTAATCAGATAGGTTGCAAAAATGATAGTTCTGACTACAGCAACCTTATCCGATGTTTTGTTGCAGGAAGATGCTTTCTCTCCCAGTGATTTGCTCCAAATATACCACCAATTTTTTGGTTTTTTCATTTGCCCGATGCTTTTAGAATTTCCATTTCTTTGTAGTATTCTCGGAAAACAATTAACCTCGCAGGATTTCTACCTGATGATGCTGATGGTATTTGCACTACAACATAGGAGTCGCATACAAAATCAATCACACCAAACATTCCACGATAGGTTACTTCTGTTTTCTCTGAGAAGATCATACGAAAAACACATCTAAGGGAGACTGTTTAATAGGCATAGAAGTCCAAGACCTTGTGTCTTCAAATCTAACTTCTGCACCCATTGTTTTACTATTTACAGGACTAAAGAACTTGGACTTTTTGAGATCGTAGAACCCCCAAATGGTGCGGGTGGGTTTGCCCATATTGTAATCAAACCTATGGTGACAACGCAACCAGATAGAAAGGACATTACGTTTGAACTCATCAACTTCATAGGAATAACCTTCAGGTGCAGAATGTTTGAACTGAGGAATTTCAGAGATCGTCAAGACGTTCATCAAATTGCTTAATGAGATTGATTTCTTCTTGAAGTTTTGAGATCATTTCTTCAAGTTCTTCAATTTTTTCTTGGTGAATCTCTTGTAGATTCGTAATCATCGGATTCATAGTTTGAAATTGATAATTCATCAAGTAGTAAATTCCTCAATAACCTGAGACTCTTCATCGTTTGCGAGTTCAAACACTCGTGCGTTGATGATATTTTCCCTCAGTTGATTGTAGTATTTCTCATTGAAGTTCCCATCATCTTCGGCAGTAATGAGATCAAAACATTCATCATCATCCTCAGCAATTACATTCCAAAGTCCACCGTATTCAGAGGAAGGAAAAGGAACGTAGTGGTCAACGATGTAGAGAAATTTCTTTGCCATTGTGTTTTGTAAATTACCTCCTCAGTTTAATTGTTTGTTTTGTAATTGTCAATACGTTTATAGAAGAAACTCTTCAATATAGTAATCTACGGTGACTTCCGCATCTTTTGCTTCCTCTTCTACCCAGTCCCAAAATGCTTCTTGGGCACTCATCAGTTCTTCTTCAGTCAAGTTGTTTGCTCCTTTTGTTGAGTGTAGACATCATCAAACCAACGATTTAAGATAGCATCGCAGGTTTTATAATCTTTACCGTCAAGTGGGGCCTTGTGCATTTGCCAATACCTCACTGCGTGGTAAATAATCTTCTTTTCTTCTGGAGTTAATTCAGGATTCATTTTTGTTGTGTAGTATAACCATAAGCATCATACAATTTGGCATCACGTTGTGCAAGGAAAATGTTAAATCCAACAATTACTCCAATTGCAATGATGCCTGATGCAATGTACTTGGGGTTCATTTGTTCATAGAAAGAGTGGGAATAGGCATACCACCTTCTGTGGGAACATAGATAGTCACATTACCATTTTTAGATCCATCTTCAATACCAGTAATGTAAAGATATTGGAGATATTCACGATTATCCTTGAGACTATCACCAATAATTTGGTTTGCTTTAGCAACACCCTGAGCACGAATTACTTCTGCCTCAGCAAGTTTAGATGCAGAATCCATCTTTGCTTGTGCTTCAAGAACTGCTACTTGACGAGTATATTCTGCCTTTTGCAGTTCTGCTTTACCAGCAAGAGATTGTTGCCAAACACCATACTGTGGTCCAACAAAGAACAGACCACCAATTACAATCACACCAGCAAGAACAACAAGACTGGCACCAATAAAACCATCAGAATTACGAGACATAAGTTACCTCAGTTATAAGTACATAGTTGAGTGATACGACCGTATTGAATACCTTCAGACCATTTGCCTCCAGCATTGATACAATTTTGTTTGTTGGGGATTCCTGTACTACCTGTAGCAATACTATAGATAAATCCAGCAACAATACCAACAAAAATAACAGCAATCATCAGTTCAACAAGAGTGTATCCGTTGGATTTCACTTAGAAGAACCTCCAGGAGAATTAAAGATAGCATTAGCAAGGAAGATGATTGCAAAGTTCTGCCAGAAGGACAAGGATACTCCAAACCAAGACAGAATCAAACCAAGCAACCATGCTTCAAGTGAAAGTCCTGCAACAGCAAAGACAATTACAAAGAAAGTAGCACCAAGAAGTTTCATAAATCAAACGTGAAGTGCAGCAGAGGGGATCTCAGTGATTTCAGGAGTGTCCCCGTGAAGATCATAGCACACCCATTCCCCATTGCGGAAGATGTATGCGTATTCTTCACCATTAGACAGATACTCATTCAGAGTAGCATCAAATCGGGGAGGAGTGTCTTCACCCCGATAAGCATAATAGTTGGGACCATAGTTAGTTTTATCATTAGAACTCCAACGTTCATCAGTCCAGAGGCAACTAACATCACCCCCATCTACAAGTTCCTCCACTTTCTCACGGGTGCTGTAGTGAGTGCGAAGAATACGACCTGCCCATTCGGGATAGTTATCGTAATGGCTATAAATGCTCAGGATACTTCCGTCAGCAAGTTCCAAACCCACTCGCCCTCTGGTTGCCATCTGAAGTGTTTGTTGACTACCTTGTTATCATAGGGCATCCAGAGCACCCTACAAGATCTCCTGTGACACTTCCTCAACTGCCACAAGGTCTTTGTATTTTTTCCATTGTTTAAGTTGAAGTTTTCTCAATCCAAGTTTATTATATCCATTTTTTATTCTCCAAGGTTGAAGTGCTTTTACAATTTCAACTTTACCATTTTCATAAGTTATTTTCCAAGTTTTTGCTCTTGGATTATTGGAACCACTTACATCTAATCCATTTTTATATCTTTCTTTCATCATTTGGCGATTTATTTCTTTTTGATGTTCTGGTATAGTCCCACCTTTATTCCAACCAATATTTCCTTTATTTGCCTCCCCAATTTTTCTTTTATGCTCTTCACTCTTTTTTCTTCCCTTACCAGCAGCAGATAATTTTTCACAATGTTTTTTTGAAAGTTTTTTCCCAGTATTCCAAGGAATGACGCCAGATGCTCCATCACCACCATTTGTTAGATTTCTCAAAATACCAGTTCCTAAATCTTTTCTACCAAACACAGCAATCATATAAATTTCGTGCCTGAAAGATTCTTCTTCAGTTAGATTTTGTTTTAATATGAGTATTCTTTCTTTTGGAGGAACACTGAGATTTTTCTTTCTTCTGTGTTTAACATATGCTCTATCACCTTTCCCCTTACCAATGTAATAAGGAGTTCCGTCTTCACGCAAATATGCGTAAGTGTAGTATTCCATCTGCTTCTAAATTAAGGTCGCAATAATATTTATAATAAAATAGGGTGGATTTCTCCACCCCTCTCTAAAAGTGCGACCTTATTAGAGCAACTTTATTTATGTGTCACATCAGAAGTCAAGGTGTCGTTCAATTGCACTTTGGATTTCCTCAGAAAGTGAAGTTGGAGGAAGAATAGGAGTTACTTTCCCAATATCACATTTGTAATAGTCTCCAAGACCAAACTTGGCAAACACTCCATCACCATCAGCAAAGTAACGATCTCGGGCAACTTCATCTTCAACTACAATCACTTGGAATGTAGTAAGACAGAGAATAATTGCAACATCAAAGGTTTGATCTTGCTTGAAATCTTCCAGAGTTTTCTCATTACCCTGAAAGTTCTTCATTTTAATAACCTGAGTTTGGTAGGGGTTTCTCTTGTAAAATAGATTCTGCCTCATTTTAAGTTCTACTTTGAGATCCCCAAAAGTAAAGTCATATCCAATTTGATCTACACGATCAAGACCAGAAAACTTAGCAAGTGCTTTCTCAATCGTAGTAGATTTAGTAAAGTTATCTGCACGGGAAGTGAAACCAGCATCCCTATAAGTTGAACAAACAACTCCGAAAACTTTATTCCAATTTACACAAGTTTCCAGATGGTCAATAAGATTTGCGATTGTCATGTTGAACTAACTCCGTTAGTGTCGTGGTTAAAGTTGGAGAACTTTAGAGCAACTACCATTCTCGTTTGTTGATTACCTTGCAATCATATGTCCCAGAAGGGATCAATCAATCGGTAGTGTGCCACTTGATTGACTGGCACAATGTTGTTTAATGTATTTTTTTGCTTGCAATGTTGTATTAACAACATCTAATTGCTGACCCATGTAAATTACCATCAGTTTCTTACCAAATGGTATGGCAGCATAATTACCATCAATAAATCCTTCTTTCATACAAAAAAACTATCTAATGGAAAAAACTTTTTGATTCGATCCTCTGACATTCTAACATATTCTTCATGCAACTCAATCCCAATGTAATTTCTTTTCAAATCTATACAAGAAATTGCAGTTGTCCCACTTCCAAGAAAAGGATCTAATACAACATCACCCACATAAGAGTAGTATTTGATTATTTTATCACTCAATTCTTTTGGATATGGTGCAAGGTGCTTAGATGCTGTTTCTGGATTAATTTTCCATACGTTAGATCGTTCGTAAGACTCTTTGACTAATGATTGTTCCAAAATATCCCCATCATATGATCTCACAATTTTATCAATCAAAAAATTTGCTGGTTTTTGAAAAATAAAAATCGTTTCTGTTACAATGTTGGGTTTATATGCTACTGGTTTTCTATGCTGATAAAATCCACCATTACGATTTACAGCAGCACCTTCTGGTTTTACCCAAACAATGTCGTCAATATACTTCCATCCCATTTTTTCCATCAAAGTAAAAAAGTGGAATGGTATTGCTAATCTTTTACTTTCATGTGCTCTAGATTCTCTTGCCTCAATTACGGGAGAAAGATTTACTGAACACATTCTTCCAGGTTTTGTAACTCGCAGAACTTCAAAAAATACATTATGAAGAAACTGCAAATAGTCATCATACGTCTTCCATGTAGAATATTCTCTTGCATTGAAATATGGGGGAGAGGTGCAAGTAAGATGCACACTTTCATCCCCAATTGTCTTTAGAACTTCTTGACAATCACCTAAGATAATTTGGTTCATTCAATGCGACGAGAAGATGGTTTATTGGAGTTGCAGTCTCCATTTTCAAGAGACTTACGACCATGACAAAGTTTGCAATAGGTTTTCACATTGCTTGGAATATTATTATAATGGTCTCCATCAAGATGGTCAAGATCCAAACTATTTCCAAAACCAATCCAACCATCACGGGGGACAGGGCAAGTGAATCCCAAGTGACCATCGTAATTTTCACAATATGATTTCTTATGCTGAACTACTCCTTCTCGCACAACACCTTTTTTTCGAGCAGCAGCACATGCAGAACATTCAGATTTAAAAGACCAATACTTCCACTCACGAACTTGAACAGGATTATTACATCCATTGTTAATACAAGTTGGTAACTGATTTCCTTCAGCAAAGAACTTTTGCTTCATTTGCTGAGAGATAGGACTGCTTTTCTTTTGCATGATTTTAGTTTCGATTTCGGTGAAAGAAGTCTTTTTCATCGTTTGATGACGGAAATAGCAGGTTGTCCTTGATTGAAAATAGTATCCACGACTGCTTGTACTTTCTTGGCAGTGCTGATCCCAACAGCATTATACACAGGAATACACACAAGACCAAAAGACTTAGTGTATTGTTCCAGATTGCCAGGTTGAATGGCACCACTGCGAAGTCCAGCAGCATCCTTGTGATGCAGACGAATCACCCGACCGATAGTTTGACTGATCCCAATGTAATCCATAGAACGCATGAAGATCACTGCTTCAAGACCAGAGACATTGATACCTTCTGCAAGGATGCTATGGTGAAGAACAACAAACTTCTTGTCATCATCTTTACCCCACTTGGAAAGAGTTTCAAAGAACTCCTCCCGATTCACTTTCTGACCATCAATCAGTGCTCCCGTCTTGGATGTAATGCACATCCAAGAATAACCACGATTCTCAAGTTCCTTACAGAAATCAGTTTCACCGATCAGATTGATGATTTGCTTGGTTGCTTTAGCACAAATCAGAATCTTGGATACACTTTGGTCATCAATAGTTTGGATTAGGTGTGCAGAGTCACGATCCCATACATTGCTAGTTATAGCATCAAGTTGCTTCACAACAATCTTAGGAGGAATGATAAATCCACCTTCCACAAGTTCAGGTGCAGGAACATTACAAATGACCTGACCATAAACACGGGAATCATTCATTCCAGGTTTAGAAGGAGTTGCTGAGTGCTTTGGTGTTGCAGTAAAGAAATAGCAACGATCAGCAAACTGACTGAAGTGTTTGGTGGGTTCGTAGAAGTTCTTCTTTACAGAGTTATGTGCTTCATCAAAATAGATAGTGTTCACATGAACACCAGACTCTTGCACACGACCCAGAGAATTGTAGGTGGTGAAGATCAGTTTGTGACCTTGAGTATTCCGACACCAGTTCAGAATCTCATAAGGTTTGGTAGTGCTGAAGTGATGAGTCTCACCACTGTGAACGTGCATCACAAAAGCATTAGTGATAAACTCCAGAAACTCAGAAGAAAGTTGCTCTGCAAGAAGAATGCGAGGAGCAACAACAACAATCGTTTGAGATTGCTGAAGTTGAAAACGTTTAAGTGCATCAAAGATCATCTTCATCGTCTTACCACCACCAGTGGGAACAACGATCTGACCAATGCGATGCTTTTGCATTGCATCAGTGCCACGAACTTGATGGGGGCGAAGAACAGGTTGCATGACAAATGAATCAATGAAGTAATAGTAACAGAAAATCAGGTGCCTGACAAGTCAGTGTGCCAGTTCAAAAAGTGTCCTACTTTTTAATAAGTTCTTGAAATTTCTCTTTCAAGGTAACAGAGTATTCATATTTTTCAGAATATGCTAAAAATTCTTCAGTAGATTCTGAAATTTGATTTAAGAGAAAAAGAATAGTGTTAATTTCTCTTTCATTGAGATTAACATTGAAATCTTTGGTCATAACATTGAATAAATCTGTAATGTATTAAATGTATATGGATTTTAATCAAAAATCAAGAGATAGTAGACACTTTAACAAGTGTCACATACCTACCTTTAGATACGGAGCACCTTTTACATCTTTTTCAAAATAATCATCATTTTCAAATTTCTTTCCATCAAATATAATGTAACCTCTACCACTTGCCGCAGAATATAGTGACAATAGAACTTGTTTTTTTATGAGATCATTTATTTTATCAGCATAACTTGAATACATATATCCAAATTCAGCATTTGCTAAGAGAGCAAATCCCTTTTTATATTTTTCTTCAAATTCTGAATATTCTTTACGTTTCCAGTTTCTTGCTTCAATAATAGAGAACTTTTTAATTGATTTTAATTCATTTTCAGTCAAAGAAATTGCATTAGATATACGTTCGTTTTTTATTTTTGTAGTTTCAGAAGATGTTTCTCCCTTAATTTTGCTAATTTCTTTCTTTAAGGATTCGTATTGTTTTTGATCTATTTTTTTCTTTTTCTTTGACAATACTTCTCTATTATATATTTGCTCAAACTTTTCATACATTTTTCTTCCTTGAGTTATCAAACTTTTTTTTGTTGTTTCACTAAGTCCAAAATATTTTCCCATTTGACTGCTATTATTTGATAAAAAATCAGTGTAAGAATTAAAAAAGTCTTCTAATACCAACATTCTCTTGTAGTCAATTTTAATTTCATTTTGACCGTCATTTATAAAAATTTCTCCTGTATTTTTTGTGACGTATTTTATTGGAGTAATTACATTTTTTTGAGTAACTGGTTCGCAATCCGTCAGTAAGACATGAACTAACTTTTTAAAATCACTTGAAGTATATAACATTGAATTATATTTCACACTTGATAAAGAAGAATCTCCCATTTTAGATTCACCAAAGTCTACTCCATATTTTTTACAAGATTCATAAAAATATTCTTTTCTTTTTAGTTTCATGTAAGTTAAAAATGTTCTCAATTTGGGAATATCTTTAACAAGATTAGCAAAATAACTGAGTGTAATACCACCCTCTCCAGAAGCAGATTTACTACCACTCTGAGAAAAATAAACAGAGTTTTGTCCACCACCAAAATTGGTCCACATCGTATAATCATATGATTTTACTTGATTTAAATTAAGATTTTTAATATTCAATTTATACTTTACTTCTAATCTATCATTTGCACCAAAAATAACAGGTTCCAGATCTATAGTTTTTTTAACCATATTTTCAAAATCAGAAATAGACCCAGATTTAGCAGCACCAACTAAAGAAGATATTAAAAATTTAAATTCATCAATATCACTATCATATTCTTTTGCGGAATTTGAATCTAAGTTAATTAACTTCAAAGGAAAATTTTCACTTGTAACTTGTTTTAAGGAAATATTAAATATATCTTTAATTAACCAAGCTCTATTCATATATTCATTATATTTTTTTGGCGTTAATAACTTTTTAATTATAGATGGATTTTGCTCAACTTGTTTCCAAGTTATGCTATTCGTAGTCTCTTGCATTTCATTCAGATCATAATATACTTCAGAATTATTATGGATTAACATAATATCTGCGATATTAATTTTATCAGAGTTTAAATTAGATAATATCCCCCGAGACCATCTTTGTGCCTTTGCAATTGGAGTTTTTTCAAAAATTTCTGCCCACTTTTTAATAGCAGATGCACACTTTTCTTTAATAACGAATGCCTTATTATCTTTTTCAGTTTTATCTGGTCTTGATATCGTATATTGGTTTAGAACTACATTTAACTTATTTCTTATTGCTTGAGCACTATAATATGATCCCTTTATCCAAGTTTCATATTGCAAATTTCCATTTTTATCTTTTGATCCATATGCTGATCTATATGTAGAATGTCTTCTAAATTTATCTGGACCAATCTGAACATTTTCTAATGATTTAGAAAATTCTGGAGGAGTTCTTCCAGAATCATCAATAATCATATTCACAAAATCATCTACATTATTTTTTGGATATTTGTCGATATAACGTAAAGCAATACAGCAAAGAGATTCATTTATATCTGTTTTTGGTTCTGCCATCTTACTTTCTCTTGCGGATTACTGGTTGTGTCCTACGGATCATTCTCTTATTTGCATACTCTGGATCCATTGCAACATGACCAGTTCTCACATTTTGCACCACTGGTTTCTCCTTTGTGGTCTTTTGTTGAGATGTGAGACCTTTAGGAATATCAGAAGTTTTAGTGATTTTCTTAGGAGATACTCTATAAGAAACTACAGCAGGTTGCTTCTTTCTCTGCTTTGAAGTGAACTCTGCGTATTTCTCTGCTTTCTTACGATCAGGTGTGACATAATGTCCTGGACCTTCACTTCCCTGTGGTGAAGGTCTTGGACCTGCTTTTTTAATTGATTTCACTGATTCTTCATCAGATCCATGATGCAATCTCACGAAACCAATCTTTTTACCAGTTCTCTTAAATGCTTCTTCTAAAAACTGATTGTAAGTAATCATATGTTTTTAGAAGTATTTATAAAAAATAAGGGAGGTTCAACCTCCCTTCTCAATCAAACTACGAACCATGAGTTCACTGAACAATTCCATTTTTTCTGGACTGACTGTGTGTGGATCGTAGTTAATTGCATCTTTAAGTGCTACAAGTTCAGACCATTCTTCCTGTGTTAGTTTGCTGTCTGTTGTTCGTGCTAGAGTCATAATTTTCTCTTGATCTGTCAGCAAATCCTAACATTATCTAGGTCAAAAAGTGGGGTTTTTAATATTGTCTTTAGAGTGTTGTAATGGATCTTAACCAAAAAAGGTTCCAAAAGAACCACGATCTTCACCATTACCTTTCATTCGGTCTTCAAGTTTGTCTAGAAGTTGATCTGTCTTAATTAACGAATCAATACGACAAATTAACTCTGAGATTTCTCTTGCAACAAAAGGTTTTTCTTGTCGGGCAGCATAAGCAAGTGCATTACGCAAAGATGCTTCTGCTTCTTTTAAACTCTCTTCAACCGATTCAGATAGTGCCAACTTTATTCTCCTTTTTAATAGTAAAAGATCCGTCTTTATTATCATTATATTCTAGGGTATCTCCTTCTTCCCATCCAAGTTGATCTAACATATCTTCAGGGAATGTAACATAATATTCACCACTTGGACCATCCACTTCTACAGGGAGAACCCACTTTTTAACTTTACTTTGCTCTCCTGGAAAATTACTAATTCTATCTTCAGTTAAAGTAGAATTGGCAAGTCCATACTCCAAGTCACTGTGTCCCCAATAACTCATACCATAATCCTTCACTTCTTCGGGATAATAATGTTCTTCCCAAAAATTATTCACAGAGTCTTGTGTAGGATTTCCAAAGACAATTGTGTCACCAGCATAAGAAGATGAAGAACTATGATTAGTGAAATCAGTAAAATTTAAATGATTTCCGTTACCGTTTAAAAATGAGAGAAGATCATAGCACTTAGATGCGTGATTTTTGTAAATGGTATGCTCTTCTTCTACTACTTTTTTAATAGTTTCATAAATTTCTTGTGCTGATGCTTCTCCCGCAGTAATAGCATCATGCAACCAATTTTCAAGTTGTTCAAGTGAATACTTTTTGTAGTCCATAATCAATCTTTAGGTTTTGGTTTGTTACAATCGTTGCAGTAGTATGAAAAACCACTATGAAAAGACTTTACTACCTGATAGTGGTCTTTGTCAAGTGGTTTGGTCTCCTTGCACTTGATGCAAGTCCTCTCCTTTTTTGAAGGATTTTCTTGCTTTTTTGAGTCCTTTAAGTTCCAGTTTAATATTTTTGTAAGCAGTTTCAGCATCTATCTTTCCACCCATTTCAAGTGCTGTAATAATTTCAACTCTTGTTCCAAAGTGTGCTAGTGCTCTTTCAAAACAATCAAGTTCATACATCTTTTTTAGTCCTAAATTCTTCGGCAACAATATCTATACGACGATCAATTGCCTCTGTTGTATTCAATAACTCATAGATGAGATTGGAGTTTTCAATGTTTTCTTCTTCAAGACGTTTAATGTCCAAAAGAGCACCTTGATACTTACTTTCAAGTTCTTCAATTCTTTCTAGAAGACTTTTATATTCTTCCGTTAAAACATAAGAATTGCTATCAAAAAACCGAAACATTAAATAACTCCAATTGCTTTCAAATATTTTTGATAAACCATAAATCGTTGGAGTGAAGGAGTAACTCCAAGACTTTCACAACATAAAAGATATGAGTTGAATTCATACCAAGAGGTTGTTTCATCAAGTGAAGGGTATCTTGAGTCATAATACCCCATATTTTTACGGATGTCAATCATTTTTCAATTACACTCCATCCTTTACAACCAGGTAAAAGTTTTTTAGTTTTTAAATAATTTCTCATACCCCAAGCAGATAAATCATTGTCAGAACAAAATTTATGAAATTGTCCAAAAACTTCGTATTCTTTTCCTTCAGGTGATATAAAAATAAATTTTTTAGCAGATGCGTGTTTTTGTGGATTGTAATTTTCTTTTCTAGTTTTTATCATTCTTTCAACAACATCTTTAGGTCTGGGAATTCCTTTTCTAATATCACTCATTTTTTTCTTCATTTCATCTGACATTGGAGGTGGTGGATTTTTCCCTTTCAATTTTTCACTTAATTTTCTTTTTGCGTCTTCACTCCATTTTCTTCCTTTATTTGCTTCACTTATTTTTTTCTTTGCTTCGTCAGTGTGTTTAAATGTTTTCATTCTCTCGGAATGTTTTTCTCTAACATCTTTAGGAACATCCCAAGTTTTTCCACCATCACCACCCGATGTCATATTATATCCTTCACTTAAAGTATTATATTTTTCAATATAATATATTTCTTTTTCATCCAATTTAAATTCTTCACATTCTTCTATTATTCCAAATATAAATCCATCCCAACCATACTTTCTAACAGCAGTATAAAACTTTGTTGTTACATTATTTTTAACATTTGTTCTATGTCTGCCTAATCTACTAGACAAATTAATACTTTTTCCGATGTATTTTTTACCATTAAAAATACAATGAAAACAATATATTACTCCAGTTTTTTTCATATCTGTGTCTGGGGAATGACATATTAATATTTATAGCATAAAGTTGGGACTTACGCAACTTTTATCTCCCCAGACACAAGTTGCTGCCCATATTTTATGTATCACTCATAGAATTTCCCTCCAAAACTCATCACCAAGTTGCAAAGCAAGAACTACAGTTGTGTGCTCTCTTGCGTGTCTGTCAAGGTCTCCATTTTCAAAACATTTATTAGACCTTTGGACAGCACAACGAAAAACATTAGCCCACAGTTGTTGTTTGGTTGTTAGACGAAGTTTCATGGAGTTGCTTAATTGCTTCTAGAACCTCTGGAGTTTCTTCCCACTCCCAAGTATTACCATTAGAATCTACAAATGTGCGTGTTGTCATAGTTTTCCTCCTACAGTTGATTCATAAGTTTTGGATTCAGTGAAACCTTCCTGCCGTCCCTGCAAATAAAAACGGGTTGCTGATACACATGTGTCTTCAGTGAGAGATGTGACCAAAGGTTTTCCTTCTTTGTCATAAGACTTCCAAGTTCCCCATCGTTCTTTTTCAACATAGAAACAATCATCAATTAGTGTTTTCTCTTCCATCAATGCAACTCAGTTGTCTTTCAATTTCATATTTTAAAGGAATAAGATGAGAAGAGAAGAAACCTTCCCACTGATTTCCTTCTATAAGTTTAGCAAGGTTTTCAATCTGCGTCAATGCCAGAATGAGTTTAGTTTTCTGGTTCATTTTGACTTTGGTTTGGGTTTAGATTTTGCTTTAGGTTTTGCTGCTGTTGATTTAGGTTTGCGAGTGCAATTAGTGTCTCCACTGGGATCCAACTTTTTGGTGCTCCTGGAAGTTGTAGTTGTACTTCTACTACTGGTCTTTGTAGTTCCTTGTCGTATTTTGTTCTTGTTTCCTTTGCCAGACTTAGCAGGGTCTCCATCACGATAAATTACCTTAATTTTCCTTTTATCTAGTTTATGTCTGGTAATGTATTTTTGCAAGTGCTCATCACACTGAAAGTAACAAAGAGTTGTATCTTTCTTTTCACCAAACTCAAGACGGATTGGGAATGTTTCATATGGAAAAAGTGAATTGACTTGAAAATTTTCAGTAGAAATCATGAATAGTCTATCCCCAATATCGTGCTGGTTTAAAAGTCATTAATTTGTTTATATCAACATTTGTTCCATTTTCTTTCCACCAATTATATACAAAATTAGAACTTTCAATTTGTCCCTTTTTGTTTGGTTCATCAAGAAACATTGGATAAAAAGTAGATTTTACACTTACATCTTCAACAAAAATTGGTAATGTAAATTCATACGGTCTTCCAGCAATGTAAATCACATTTTCAATATATGGAATATATTCTGGATAATCGTAGATCGTCAGATTGTAATGGTTAGTAGGAAGAACATAATGATCTAGTATTTTTTTAGCATATTCTCTTTTTATTAAATAAGCACCAGCAGCCCAATTATAAAAACTTCTTCTTCTAAATTGAATATCATTACTATCTAATGGAACTTCAGAATCT
>JACCEC010709784.1_pt1 | contig 35453 bp, 25 predicted proteins | sample 7450121 | NCBI WGS metagenome assembly JACCEC01 (sample SAMN15323455, study PRJNA562643) | freshwater metagenome | isolation source: river surface water | place: USA:Blue River Watershed | collected 2017-08-18 | reverse complement strand
ACTATCAACGAAGTGAACTTATTGAACGCTAAGTTGTTATTCGCAAACAAATTATTCAGAGCACACAACATGACTAACGAACAAAAAGTTAAAGTGATTGAAACTTTGGATAGAACAAAATCAGTTAGAGAAGTTAAATTAGTTTACTCTACATTAGCAGAAAACTTTAAATATACTGGCTCTAACAAAGTTGCTAAAAAAGCAATATCAGAAGGAATCGCTTCTAAAGCAGTTAAATCAACTGCACCAAAGGCGGCTAAACAAGTAATTGCAGAATCAACAGATTTTTCTGATAGATTCAAAAAATTAGCAGGAATTATTAAGTAATTAACAAAAAATAATTAAAAATTAATTAAAATGGATTTAAAACAAATTATGACAGGAAAAAACCCACAGTCATTAATGCTTGAGCAAACTAGAGGTTTGAAAAGCAAGTGGGAAAAAACCGGTTTGTTAGAAGGAGTAGGTTCTGAAACTTCTAAGCACGGTATGGCTGTTATGCTTGAAAACCAAGCTAAGCAGTTGCTTGATGAAGCTACTAGAACTGGTACTTCAGCAGGTTCAGAAGAGTGGGCAGGTGTAGCTCTTCCATTGGTAAGAAGAATTTTTGGTTCAATCGCAGCTAAAGAATTCGTTTCTGTACAACCAATGAACTTACCTTCAGGTCTTATTTTCTACATGGATTTCAAATATGGCACTGATACAACAGTAGGTAGACCAGCTTCTGGTTCTTCTATGTTCGGTAACGGTGGAACTTTTGGTAAAGATTCATTATCACCAGCAGGTAACAAATTGGGTTCTACTCAAGCAACTGAAGGTGGTTTATATGGTGCAGGTAGATTCGGATATACAATCAATGATGAAGCTGCAGTTGTATCTGCTAGTTTAGCAACTGGTTCTTTATCTGATATTTCTTTCGATTTATCTGATGCTACACTTTCTGCATCTTTTGCAGCAGGTTTAGTAAGAAAAATGACTGTAACATTACCAACAGATGCTGATTTCAATGGTGTAAGAGCTTTTGATTTAGCTACAACTGGTTCAAATGTAACTTTCTATCCTCAATTTACTGTGAAGAACGGAAGCGCAGTATCTTTCGTTGCAAGCCTTGCATCTAACGATACTTATTCAGGTTCTGCAGCAGTAGGTGCATCTTTACAATATCACAAACAACCAACTGATATCTCAAGAGGTGATTTCGAAGATAGAGGTTCTGATTTAGCGATTCCTGAAATCGAATTAGAATTGAAGTCTGAACCAATCGTTGCTAAGACTAGAAAGTTAAAAGCAATCTGGACTCCAGAATTGGCACAAGACTTAAACGCTTACCATTCAGTAGATGCTGAAGCTGAATTAACTCAAATGTTATCTGAGTATATTTCTTTAGAAATCGACTTAGAAATCTTAGAGATGTTACAGCAAAACGCATTCACAACTGATTATTGGTCAGCAAGAGTTGGATACGATTACAATAGTGCAGCAAATGCATTCCAAATCGACTCTAACGCAGCAGCAGCTTCTGCTTACACAAAGAGCACTTGGTATCAAACTTTAGGTATTAAATTACAAAAAGTTTCTAACAAGATTCACCAATTAACTATGAGAGGTGGTGCAAACTTTATCGTTGTATCTCCAAACGTAGCTACAATTTTAGAATCAATGAACGGATTCTCTGCAAACCCAGGTAAAGATGCTTTACAATTTGCAGCAGGTGTTACTAACATCGGTTCAATCTCTAACAGATATGACGTTTACAAAAACCCATACATGACTGAGAATGTAATCTTGTTAGGTTTCAAAGGTTCTAACTTCTTCGAAACAGGTGCTGTATACGCTCCATATGTTCCGTTGATTATGACTCCATTAGTTTATGACCCAACTAACTTCACTCCAAGAAGAGGTGTTATGACTAGATACGCTAAGAAAATCGTAAGACCAGAGTTCTACGGTAAGATTATCGTTGATGGTTTAAACACTTTATAATCTTTGAGTAGATTAGATAAGTAATAAACTTACAATAAAGAAAAAGGGAGAGTAGAAATACTTTCCCTTTTTTATTTTTAATATAATATTTATCTGTATATGAACTTACCACCATCAAAGATTATATTTAAAGCATACGACTTATATGAACATTCTATTGATGAATCTAATCGTAGAAGTAGTTCGTATGTTATGGCAAAGCAACCGGATGGTGAATTTGGTTATTTTAATACAAATCAATTTGCTTTAACTTCATCGAATGCATTTGTTGGAAATCAAACTATAAATGGAAATCTTACTATAAATGGTGATATAAATGCAAACCAATTTTTAGTAACAACGATGTCGGTCAATCATTACACCGCATCCACTAATTTTGGATTGGATGATGGTGATACGCATACATTCACTGGTTCGGTTAGAATTACAGGTTCATTAAATACAATTGGAAGTTCCACTATGACGGGTTCACTTTTAGTGAGCGGTTCGACTACACAAATTGGAAACAATAGTTTATTGGGTATCACTACTTTAAGTGGTTCATTGGATGTAAGTGGTTCAACTAACTTCCATAATCACACAATTACAATGACGGGTTCAATGTTTACAAGTGGTTCCCAAAGAATTACGGGTTCATTGGATGTAAAAGGAAATATAAATGTAGCAAGTGGTTCTGAATTTTATTTAGCAGGAAACAAATTATTCAATTACGGACAATTTAGTGATACAACTACACAAAGTGGTTCAGCAAATACTGCATATGCAAAAAAATTAAATACTATTGATTTTGCACATGAAGTTACAATTGAAAATGGAACTAGAATTAAAGTAGCAAATACCGGAATATATAATTTACAATTTTCATCACAATTAGCAAATACGGCAAATACAAACATTACATTTGATATATGGTTATCATATACGGGTAGTAACTACGCAAATACGAACACTCAAATTGATGTAAACAAATCGGCAGGACAATTGGGTAGACAAGTTGCAGCTTGGAACTTTATGTTACCAATTAAAGCAAACGATTATGTTGAATTGATGTGGAGTTGTAATGCAGATACAGGTCAATTAGCAGCAATGGGAACACAAACCAACCCAAATAGACCGGCAATTCCATCGGTAATTGCAACATTGACACAAATCGGATAACATTCTTTTTTTATTCTTATATTTATAGTAGTAAAACTATAAATTTTAAGTAATGTCTGTAAACACATACTGGTCTGGTTCAACTTATAACGCATTTTTATCAGCATCTGCATCTTTAGAAGCAACTCCATTTGGAATATATGATAATGATACTGATTTCAAAACCGATGCACCCAAAACAGCCGTTTGGGTTGCAAAAAGATTGGGATATCCTATTGTTAATATTGAATTAGATAATCAACAAATTTGGGCATGTTTTGAAGAATCCGTTTCGGAATATTCTGCACAAATAAATCAATTCAATTTGAGAAACAATTTGGATATTTTAAAAGGCCAACCAAAAGGAAAGGTTGCAAATTATTCTCAAACGCTTGTTGAAGGTTCATTTCTACCAACAACGGTTCGTATGTCTCAGCAATATGGAACACTTGCCGGTGTAGGTGGTTCGACATCTATAAAAAAAGCATATGTAAATTTAACATCATCAGTACAAGTATATAATTTGATGTCAGGTGCAATTGATGTTGAAACTGGTAAAAGCTTTCCTGAAATATTTAGTGGTAGTTCTACAATAGATGTAACGAGAGTATATCATGAAGCAGTTCCTGCAATTACAAGATTTTTTGACCCATATTCGGTAGGTGCACAGGGAACTTTAAATTTAATTTCTGAATTAGGATTTGGTAACTACTCACCAGCGGCGCAATTCTTAATGATGCCTTTATATGAGGATGTATTGAGAATGCAACATATTGAATTTAATGACCATATTAGAAAATCGGCACATACATTTAATATAGTTGATAATAAATTGGAAATATTTCCAGTTCCTACGGGTACAGGAATGACACGAGTTTATTTTGAATATATGAGTAGAGATGAATTTGAACATGATTCACAAACCGTTCAAGCTGACTCACTTTCGGATTATTCTGATATTCCATATAATTTTATACAATATTCAAAAATAAATGAAGTTGGTAAACAATGGATTAGAAAATATACTCTTGCGTTATCGAAAGAATTGTTAGGAGCAATTAGAGAAAAATATAATACCGTTCCGATTCCAGATGGTGAAGTGAGTTTAGATGGTGCAGCATTGAGAGCAGAAGCACAAGTTGAGAAAGATGCACTTATAACACAATTGAGAGAAAATTTAGAAGAGATGAGTAGAATTAAAGTGATGGAAAATAAAGCACACGAATCAACTCATCAACAAGAAATGTTAAGAAAAGTTCCTTTAAAATTATATGTAGGATAATATGCCAAAATTTTTAGTAGGTAGAGATATACAATTTTTAAGAAATGTTGCCAGAGAATTAGTCGAAAAGGTAATAGAAGAAACTTGCGTTTTATATAAAATAAATTTAAATGAAACAAAAGTTAACATCTATGGTGAAGCAATGAATAAAACTTGGCATAGAGGAGTTGAACTGTATGTGTTAATAAATAAAGAAGCGGAAACACCAAATTATGAAGGATTTGGACCGGATACAAATCAAAATGTTGAGTTTCGTTTTGATAGAGAACATTGTAGAGAAAGAAACGCATATCCAGAAGTTGGTGATGTTATTTATTTCAATGATTCTTATTTTGAAATTGATAATACAAATGAAATTCAATTTGTAGGAGGTTTACCTGGTACAGAATCGGAAGCGAGAAACTGGAGTATCATATGTTCAACATTTATGGTATCTAAATCAAATCTTAATATTGAAGAAAGAATAAATTAAATTATAAGATGTCAGTAAATCCACTAAGACAGGACTTCAATAGAGGTAAAGAAATTAAATCTACAAAAAATGACCTTAAACAAAGTGTCACTCTTTTTGATATAGATTATGCAATGATGTCTTATTTAGAAGATACCGTTTTACCAACATTAAAAGATGGACAGGGAACTTTAGTAAAAATACCTGTAATATATGGTAATTCAGAAAGATGGAATGGTTCTCGTAGACAAGGTGTTTATAGAGATAATAAAGGTAAAATACAATTACCATTATTAATGATTAGAAGAACATCTATTGCAAAGGATGATACAATGCCAATGTTAAATAGACATGTTTCTTATCCGGCAATAACAAAATGGTCAAAAGATAACAGATACGATAGATTTACAGCATTGGGTAGTGGTGTTCAACCAAAAAAAGAAGTATATAGAATTACAATGCCTGATTATGTTGAAGTAAATTATGATTGTATGTGTTGGACTTCTTATACTGAACAATTAAATGAAGTAATTGAGCATCTTAATTTTACATCAACATATTGGGGAGATAAAGATAAATTTAAATTCAGAACATCCGTTTCCGATTTTAATGTAATAAATGAGGTTGGTGAAGGAACGGAAAGAATTAATAGAGTTGAATTTTCTCTTAATGTAAAAGCTTATTTATTGCCAGAAAAATTTGATGGAGAATTAACTACCAAAAAATCAATGTCTGTAAAAAGATTAGTAGTTGCAACCGAAGTTGATTTGACAAGTGGTAATGGTAGATTAGAAGGATTATTAACAACTCCATCACCTTATTATGATAATAAAGATTTGATTGATTTTTTATCGATAAACAATAGTAAAGCACAAAATCCTACAACAAATAATACTATAACTTTTTCTAATATAAAATGTATAAAAACACCACCAACGTTATCATCATATGTAACCGGTGGAATTGGAATTAGTGATGATACATATGATATAAAGGTATATATAAATAGTACAAGATATTACCCATCAACACATTTTTCGGTTACATTGACACAATCTTCATTGATGTTGACATTTAATCCAATTAATTTAGGATTTAATGTAACAAATACAGATGAAATTATCATAACAGGAAAATTTATTGATGTTTAATGAAAAGAAGTATATTAGATATAACTCAAAAAATCAGTAGAAATCCTGGTCATACACCAATGACTCCATATGATTTAAACGATTCTACATATTGGATTTTTCAGGCAAAAGGGTGGAGATTTGTTTCTTTATTAAGAGAAATTGAATACAGAAATTCTCAAGATAGGATATCAATTTATGTAAACACTCTTGCAATAAGTAATAGAGATTTTTTAGTAGAACAAAAAACTGATGGAATTTTAGTTAAATTTATTAAAGATAATTTTGAGTATAGTTTGGATGATGATGATTATGTTGAAATTAAAGGAGATATAGAACAATATGCTTAAACAATTTAATTCAAATGCCAGAAAAATTAATAGAGTAGTGAAACAAATAAATTTTAATAATTTATCTGGATCACTAAATGATATTAATTTGAATATAGATTTGACCGGTAGTCTATTGAATATAAAATTACCAACAACATCATCATTTGAATCTCATACAAAATCTAATCCAAATCAAATAAAATTAGTAAATAATAAATCAAATATATCGAACTTTCATCAAGAAATTTTGCAACATAGTGTAATGTATGTTAAAAAAAATATAGATGCTTTTGATAATGTTGAAAATACTTTAATCGTATACAATGCACAAACGGATTATGGAACACAAGGTCCATCTGAAAATAATTTTGAAATATTAGTTTATGGACTTCATATTCCTGGAGATTTTAAAGTTGAAAATGTAGGTGATAATGTTGTAATAACTTTAAATCAAAGATATATTGATTTTGATAATGTTACTTTAAATGATATTTATGTTTTTGGAAAATTCATATAAGATATGGCAAACTTAATTAGATTAAAACAAATAGAAAGCGCATCAGCAATAGAAGCAGCCGCAGTTGTAGGAACGGATTTTAGTAGTTCGGTAAACGAAGTTGTATCACAATCAATACAAACACAATTTTCACAATCAATTATTACTATTATTACAAATAATGTTGGTGCGGTATTACCCGATGGAGTTATATCCAGTTCTACGCAATTGGATGGAACTATTATTAAAAATCTAACAATATCGACACAAAATGCAGATGGATATTCTTTGATTGTTAGTGGTGCAGTTAGTATTGTAGATGCAACCGGTTTAACAGGAAGTATAGATGGAGATATGGATGTGAGTGTTCCTGGACAAATATATTTAGTTTCAGGCTCTGTTCCACCAAATGACCCATATGTAAGTGGAAGCTCTCAATCAAATATTATTGACCAAGGTGAATGGTAAAGAAAAAAAAAGTATATTTATAGATTGAATAAGTATAATTAACGGAGAATAACTAAAAAATATGGCGCAAATAATTAAACACAGACGTGGTTCGTTGGAAGGATTAGCATCCGTAACCTCGTCTATAAATAAAGGTGAACTCGTAATAGCTACCGGTTCAAGTAATTTATCGGTATCTAATGGTAGTTCTATTGTATTTGCTGCAGCAGCAGACGGCCAATTACAAGCCGTAAACAGAATACTTGTAGGAACATCGGCACCCGCAAATTTTGCAAACTCAACATACAATGGACTTGTATCGGGTGTTCCATTTTACGATAGTACAAGTGGTTCTTTATATATTTTAGGAACCGATGCCAATACAAAACTAAACTTAATTGGTAATATCAATTCCTTCTCCCAATCCGTTGATAGTAGATTGGATTCAGTTGAAGCCTCTTTAGGTGGTGGTGGAGATATCGGTAATTCGGTAACACAATTAAATATATTTACAGGAAGTGCAACTATTAGATTAAATAATTTAGAATCTACATCTGCAAGTGTTAATATTAGTGTTTCAAATTTAAACGCATTTAGTGCATCCGAAAATACTAAATCTGAAACTTTAAGATTATATACTGCAAGTGTTGATACTAAATTTTCTACTCTCCAAACTTTAACTGCTTCATTAGCAGCTCAAGTTGCAAGATTACAAGAATCAACTGCAAGTTTAAATTTATATACATCTTCTTTAAGAAGTGCATTTACAGCAAGTGGTGCAAATGTAATTTTTAGTGGGGATGTAACTATTCCTGGTAATTTAACCGTTACAGGAACACAAACCATTGTTAATTCTACGACTGTTCAAATTGGTGATAATATACTTGAATTAAATGGTACCGGAACTGCAAATGGGGGTTTATTGGTTAAAGACCCAACTTCACCAAATACATTAAGTGGTTCTTTATTATGGGATTCAACTTTAGATTATTGGAAAGCAGGCGCCAAAGATGCAGAATCAAAAATACTTTTAGCAGGTGGAGACTCTGTTGTTACAAGTTCCGCACAAGTTGTTGGTATTTTACAATCATTGAATTCATTCAGCGCGTCAGAAAATACTAAATCTGCTACATTAGCATTATATACTGCGAGCGTTGATACCAAATTCACAACTTTACAAAGTTATACTGCAAGTATTGATACAAAGTTCACAACTTTACAATCATTAACTGCATCTAACTCAACAAGATTCCAAAGAATTGAAGAAAGCACTTCATCACTCAATGCGTTTAGTGCATCTGAAAATACTAAATCTGAAACTTTAAGATTATATACGGCATCTGTTGATACGAAATTTACAACTTTACAAAGTTACACAGCATCAATAGATACAAAGTTCACAACTTTACAATCATTAACCGCATCTAACTCAGCGAGATTTACTAGAATTGAAGAATCAACTGCATCCTTAAATTCTTATACATCTTCAAATGATACTACAAATACTGCACAAAACAGTAGATTGACAAATATCGAATCATTCACATCATCATTTGGAACATCCTTTAGTTCTTCTGTTGATAGTAGACTTGATACGTTAGAAGGAACTGGAACAATACAAGGAGTAGGAACCGGAAATCAAGTAACATTTGCAAAGGTAACAACAACGGGTGATGTAGTAGTGGGTGGTGATTTAGTAGTACAAGGTAATACTGTTACTTTAAATACTGCACAATTAGTAGTCGAAGATAAATTAATTTCATTAGCAAGTGGTTCAACAAACGCAGCAACTGCAAACGGAGCCGGTATTCAAATTTTAGGAGCAAATGCAACATTTACATATGATTCAACTCCAAATGCATGGACAGCAAATATTCCAATTAGTGCATCTGCAGTAACCGCATCAGTAAATGTTCCTGGATTTGGTTCTTCTAAAAGAGTGGCATTTAGAGCAACAACAGGTAATTTAGATTTTGTAGCTGCACCGACAACATCGGGAGATTTGGTTCAATGGGATGGTGCAAACTTTGTAATGAGTAATGTGATAGATGGTGGAACATTCTAAAATTTTTAATAATATTTAAAGACCCTTCTTCGGAAGGGTTTTTTATTTTCAAAAAGTATATTTATTGAAGTAGTATATACTACCTTTTGTTATATAACCATAGAATAGACTATATATGTCACAATCAATTATACTGAAGCGTTCTGCGCTACCCGGTAAAGTCCCTGATACGGGTTCTCTTAACTTAGGTGAAATCGCAATAAATACCTACGATGGAAAGGTATTTTTAAAACGTTCCGGAAGTATTGAGTCTATTCAATCGTTAGTAACAACCGACTCCACAACTACGGGGTCAATTACTCTTACTCAATCGGGTTCATTTGGTGAATTAGTTGTAACACAGGATGCAAATATTACAAGAGACCTTTTTGTAGGCAGGGATATTGTATCAAATGGTGATATAGATATATTAGGTGATATCACAGGTTCCAATTTATTAATAAGAGGAAACATTGTAGCACAACAATTAATTATTAGTTCATCCGTAACTAATATGACCACACAATATGCAAGTGGTTCAACTTCATTTGGTGATACATTAACCGATACACATAGATTTACAGGTTCAGTATCTATAACCGGCTCATTAACATTAAATGGTAATGATTTAGGACAAGCAACTGGAGGAAGTGGTTCTTTTAGTGGTTCTTTTTCGGGATCATTCATTGGAGATGGTAGTGGATTGACAAATGTTATTGTGGATTTATCATCTGCACAATTAAATGATGTGGATGGTAATTTAATTCCACCCCGTTCATTTGCAGAATTGTATATAGCATGTGCAATTGCAGAAATAGTAGATTTGGATTTTAATGATTAACGATATTTATACAAAACAGAAATAATATTAGATGGCAGCTATATTTACATTAAGAAGAGGTTCCACAAACGCAAGTCCTTCACTAATAGAAGCAGAATTATATTTGCATTTGGGTAGTGGTTCTATACAATTTGGTAGTGGTTCAACTACATATAATTTATTACCATTAAATGCTCCCGCTATAGGCGATATTAATTTAATAGGTAATATATCCGCATCGGGTGATGTTAGAATCGGTGGAAATATTTATTTAGGTAATGCATCTGCAGATAATATTCAAGCTTTAGGTCAATTTACAACAAATTTAATACCTAATGGAACTATTGATATAGGAACAACATCAGCACCCTGGACAAATGTATATGCTACAAACGTTTATGGAAATATAAAAGCATATAATGGTGTAGTATCAGGTTCTTCACAAATTATAGCAGCATTACCAGCTGGATTAGTTTCAGGTTCTTCTCAAGTTAATTTTACACAATTAAGTAATATAAGTTCAAATATTGTTTCGGCATCATCCGATACGGCAAATGTTGATATCATTATATCAAATGGTTCAATATCTGCAAATTTATATGGTGGTGTATTTTCTGGTTCTGCACAAGTTGTTGGTATACTAAGTTCTTTAAACGCATATACGGCTAGTAATGAAACTATTAATACAACTCAAAATAGTAGATTAGACCAATTATCAACTGATAGTGGTTCACAAAATACAAGAATTACAACTTTAGAAAATAAAGCAACTACATTACAAACTTATACCGCAAGTGTTGATTCTACGATTGCAAGATTAAGAGAATCAACTGCAAGTATTAATTTGACAACGGCGAGTTTAAATGGACACGTTGCGGATATTAATCTTAAAACAGGTTCATTTGAAACTAAATTTAATAGTATTCAAATAGCTACAGCAAGTTTAAATACATTTACGGCATCTGCGAATAGTAGATTAAATGATATAGAAGCATATACATCATCTCTAAAAACGGCAATTGGTGTAAGTGGACAAAATGTTACTATTGCTGGAAACTTGACTGTAGCAGGAACAACAACTGCAGTAAACTCAACAACGGTTCAGTTAGGTGATAACATTATTGAATTGAATGGTAATGGTGCAGTAAATGGTGGATTGTGGGTTAAAGACCCAACTTCACCGAATACTGCAACTGGTTCGATAATTTGGGATTCTACAAATGATTATTGGAAGGCGGGAGTTAAAGATGTGGAATCAAAAATTCTTTTAGCAGGAGGAGATTCGGTAGTTTCTAGTTCCGCACAAGTTGTTGGTATTTTACAATCGCTTAATACGTTTAGTAGTTCTCAAGATAATAAAAATACAACTTTAGCAGCATATACGGCATCGGTTGATGGTAAATTTAATGCAGTTCAAATAGTAACAAGTTCTTTAAATTCAGCAACTGCATCTTTATATTCTTATACTGCTTCTTTAAATAATAGATTAAATAGAATTGAAGAAAGCACTTCATCACTTAATACATTTAGTGCATCACAAAATGTAAAAGATGAAACTTTAAGATTATACACTGCAAGTGTTGATAGTAAATTCACAACTTTACAAACATACACTGCAAGTGTTGATAGTAAATTCACAACTTTACAAACATACACTGCAAGTGTTGATTCTACGATTGAAAGATTAAAAGAATCAACTGCATCGTTAAATTTATATACTCAATCAAACGATACAACCAATACTACTCAAAATACAAGATTAAGTAGATTGGAAGAATCGACTGCAAGTTTAAATACATTTAGTGCAAGTATAAATGGACATGTTTCCGATATAAACATCTATACTTCATCTATAAACGGACACGTTGCTGACATAAATGCATGGACGGGTTCTCAAAAACAAAAAGATACAACATTAGAGTCAGTAACCGCATCTTTAAATTTACAAACCGCATCATTTAATACATGGACTGGGTCAACATTCCAACCATTTTCAACTTCGGTAGATGGTAGATTGGATTCATTGGAATACACCGTAACTATATTAAGTCCTGGTGGATTGGAAGCATCACTGTTATCTATTAATTCGGCAACACAATCATTACAATTAGTAAGTCAATCATTACATTTATATACAGCTAGTTTGAACGATACTATTGCAAGATTGAAAGAATCAACTGCAAGTATTAATTTAACAACCGCATCTATAAATGGTCATATTGCTGATATTAATGTATGGAGTGGTTCTGCAAAAACTTCTATAACTACTTTAGAAACCAAAGCAACTACATTACAAACTTATACTGCTTCAATTGATACAAAGTTCACAACTTTACAATCTTTAACTGCATCCAACTTAGCAAGATTCCAAAGAATTGAAGAATCAACGGCATCGTTAAATTCTTACACTTCATCATTAAAAACAGCAATAACAGTTGCAGGTTCAGATGTGACAGTTAATGGTAATTTGACAGTGGTTGGAACAACAACACAAATTAATTCAACACAAGTTAATATTGGTGAAAATATATTAGAATTAAATTACGGTGGGTCAGCTACTACATCGGGTATATATACAAAAGATGCAACGGGCGTTTCAACCACATCGGGTTCACTTCTTTGGGATGCAACCAATGATATGTGGATTGCTGGTAAAAAAGGAACTGAAGCAAAAGTATTAACAGATGGAATGGGAATAATATCCGGTTCCGGTCAATTGGGAAGTTATGAAACTACCGGTAGAGGAATAATTTCATCTTCTGCTCAAATTGATGTATTATTTAATTTGGATGGAATCGTTTCATCTTCTGCACAATTACCAAACTTTGAAACAACAGGTAGAAATATTATATCAGGTGCTGCGCAATTAACAAACTACGAAACAACAGGTAGAAATATTATATCAGGAGCTGCACAATTAACAAATTATGAAACTACCGGTAGAGGTATTATCTCCGGAGCAGCGCAACTGACAAATTATGAAACTACCGGAAGAGGTATTGTATCAGGTTCTTCTCAAATAAATGGAACACAGATTTCAAACAATACTATATCAATTGCAGGAACATCAGTTGCATTAGGTGGAAGTATTACATTGGGAACTATAACAGGTGGTAGTGGAATTATATCGGGTTCAGGACAATTAGCAAATTATGAAACTACAGGTAGAGGAATTATATCTTCATCTGCACAAATTGATACATTATTTAATTTAGATGGAGTAGTTTCTGGTTCATCTCAAATTAACTTTACCCAATTAAGTGGAATATCTGCAAATATAATTTCATCATCTTCGGATACTGCACAGGTTGATATGATTATTACCGGTGGTAGTATATCTGCAAACTTAAAAGGTGGTGTTGTATCTGGATCGGGTCAAATAGATGTATCTTCAACAACCGGCGATATTGCATTGGGAAGTAGAACATCGGGTAATTATGTTGCAACAATAACGGGAACAGAAAATCAAATTGTAGTATCTGGAAATGGTGTCGAATCGGCAGCAATAACATTATCAACTCCACAAAATATAAATACATCAGCAAATGTTCAATTTGGTTCTTTGGGAATTGGAACTGCAGCAAGTGGTGTAAGTGGTGAAATTAGAGCAACTGGTGATATCGTAGCATTCTATTCTTCTGATGAAAGATTAAAAGAAAATATCCAACCAATTGTTAATGCTTTGGAAAAAGTTGAAGCAATAAGTGGTAACACATATGATTGGAAAGATGGATTTGAAACAATTCATTCACATAAAGGACATGACTTGGGAGTGATTGCACAAGAAGTTCAATCAATATTACCTGAAGTCGTAATGGAAAGAGAATCGGGATATTTAGCTGTAGACTATGTAAAATTAGTTCCAGTATTAATTCAAGCGGTTAAAGAATTATCTGCAAGAGTTAAGGAATTGGAAAATAAATAAATATTTATAGACATTATATAATAAAACGTACTAAAAAGAAGGTAAACTAGATGGCACTTAAATTTAGACGTGGGACAACCGCACAGAAATCAGGTTCGTTAGCATTTGGAGAACCATATGTAAACACAACATTAGGAACATTACAAATTGGTTTAGATAGTGGGGATATTACGTTAGCAACACAAGGAACGGCTAGTTCAGGACAATTTGGAGCTATATCTGGTTCTTCTTTGGAAATTTCCGGAAATGCATCTATTGGTGGTAATTTAACATTGGGTGGTAACATTACAATAGGTGACCAATCATCCGATACGGTTGTTGTTTCTGCTAATTTAAGTTCATCGTTAATACCAAAAGATAATGATGCTTTTGATATCGGTATACCATCTAAAAGATATAAAACAATCTATGCACAAAATATAAGTGCTAGTCTTATAACAATTGAGTCAGGTAGTTGGTCAGAATTACAATTAAAAAATACCGATAGAGGAATTAGTTATCACCTACAAAATACAGCAGGTGCAAACTTTTCTATACACAATGATGTAATAGGTTCTTCTGTATTTAGAATAGATTCGGGATCAACATTAGCACAATCGCATGTGCATATTTTTTCTAATTTATATGTTTCAACTGGAAGTCTTTTTGTAGGAGAATCAATAATAGCATCGACTGGTTCTTTTGAAAAAATTATTGCAACAAGTGATATTAGTGGTTCAATAGTAGGTATAGGAAATGTAACAAATTACTCTGGATCGGTTAATAGTAAATTTATAGCTACTCAAAATATTACTACAAACTTAAATGCATTCACTGCATCGGCAGATACTAAATTTTCTACTCTTCAAACATATACTGCAAGTGTTGATTCTAAAATTTTAAGAATACAAGAATCAACCGCATCATTGAATTCATTCAGTTCATCTGAAAATACTAAATCTGCAACATTAGCATTATATACTGCGAGTGTTGATACCAAATTCACAACTCTTCAAACTTTAACTGCTTCAATGGCAGCACAAGTTAGTAGATTGCAAGAATCAACTGCATCACTTAACGCATTTAGCGCATCAGAAAATACAAAATCAGCAACACTTCAAACATATACTGCAAGTGTTGATACTAAGTTTACAACTTTACAAACCTACACCGCAAGTGTTGATTCTAAAATTTTAAGAATACAAGAATCAACTGCATCATTGAACGCATTTAGTGCATCGGAAAATACTAAATCTGAAACTTTAAGATTATACACCGCATCAATTGATACAAAGTTCACAACTTTACAAACTTTAACAGCATCTGTTCAATCACAATTAACCGATATACAAGGCTATACATCTTCATTAAAAGCAGCAATTACTGCAAGTGGAGTAAATGTGACAATAAACGGAGATACGACTGTTAAGGGTAATTTCTTTGTACAAGGAACACAGACGGTTGTAGATTCTACGACAGTAAACATTGCAGATAACATATTAGTATTAAATGCAGCAGGAACTTCCGATGGTGGTTTGGTTGTAAGAGATGCAACGGGTGGAACAACTACATCAGGTTCATTCTTATATGATGTAACAAACGATTTTTGGAAAGCTGGTAGATTGGGAAGCGAATCTCAAATTTTAGTAGCAGGTGGAATGGGTGTTGTATCCGGTTCTGCACAAATAGTTGGTGTATTAAGTAATTTAAACACATATACATCTTCACAAGATACTAAAAATAATACATTACAAAGTTATACTGCAAGTATTGATACGAAATTTACGACAATTCAATCTTTAACTGCTTCTAATGTAAGTAGATTAACAAATTTAGAAAGTGCAACTGCAAGTTTATTAATTGAAACTTCTAATTTAGAATTATTTACATCATCTATTAATACTACCATTAAAACAAAATTAGATACAGATGGTGTAATTAGTAGTAGTTTACAATTAAGTGGAAGAACAATACCAAACTTATCAGGTTCATTCACAGGTTCATACACAGGTTCATTTAGTGGTTCATTCAGAGGACCTTTGATTGGTGTAGCAGATTATGCAGCAACGGTTGCAACTGTAACAACAAACACAACAACGGATACTACATTATATCCATTATTTTCAGAAACACAATCACCAAATACATACATATCTTTAAGAACTCACGCATCTGGTTCATTCTTCTACAATGGTGTGACTAGACAAGTAAATGCGGAAGGATTTGTTGGGGGAATATTTGCAACAAATGGTGTAGTTTCGGGTTCATCACAAGTAGCATCATTTGGATATTCAACAACCGGTTCAAATACATTTATTGGTAATCAAACTATAATAGGTAGTGGTACTGGATTCGCAGCATATATATCAACATCTGTAAACGATGCAACATTGGGATTAGATACAACTGCCAATGTAAATGCATTATATTTCTTAAAGAATGGTGAAAAGAATTTTGAGGTAAGTTATGATACAACTAATGCAAATGGTATATTTAGATTATTACCATATGATAACAATAGTTTCTTTGAAATAGGCAATCCATCTAATTCGGGAGCAGATTATGTTTTTATATCAGAACCAACATATGGTAATGTATTAATTGGACCTGGTATTGGAAATGGTGTAAGTTCATTGGGTGGTTCAACTCCTGCAACCGATAAAGTTCAAATTGCGGGCAATATGTTTGTGAGTGGTGCAATAAGAGCAAACTCATTTACGGGTTCAATTGCGGCAACAAATGGAGTGGTGAGTGGTTCATCACAAGTAATTGGAATATTGAGTTCATTGAATTCATATACTGGTTCAAATGATACAACCAATACTACACAAAATAACAGATTGAGTAGATTGGAAGAAAGCACATCTTCACTTAACGCATTTAGCGCATCTGAAAATAGTAAGGCTGTTACATTAGCATTATATACTGCAAGTGTTGATACTAAATTTTCAACTTTAGGTTTATACACTGCATCGGTAGATACTAAGTTTTCTACATTACAATCTTTAACGGCATCTAACTCAACAAGATTCCAAAGAATTGAAGAAAGCACTTCATCATTGAACGCATTTAGTGCATCGGAAAATACTAAATCTGAAACTTTAAGATTATACACCGCATCAGTAGATACTAAATTTACAACATTAGCAAGCTATACCGCATCATTAGAAACTAAAAATTCTACTCTTGCATTATATACCGCTTCTAACGATACTAAATGGTCTACATTGGGTTCATTGAGTGGTTCGTTTGCGAGAACAAATTCTACAAACATTTTTACTGGAAACCAAACCATTACAGGTTCATTATTTATTACACAGGATTTAATAGTAGGTGGTTCATCATCAATACAAAATATTAGTTCATCTCGTTTAGATATTGGTGATAATATCATCCAATTAAATGTAAATAATCCAGTAGTAAGATTTGGTGGTATCGCTGTATTTGATTCAGGTTCGGCAGGCGGTTCTGGCTCATTCTTATATGATTCGGTAGAAGATGAATTTATTTTTGTTCATAGAGGAAATGGAACAAATGTAACTTCTTCACATTTCTTAATGGGACCTGAAACAATAGATAATTTAGGAAACGAAACATATCTTACAAACAATAGAATACCAAAAGGAACCGGCAAAGAACATTTAAATGATTCAAATATTACTGATACTGGAACATTAATTACTTTAGGTTCTAATACGGTTGTAAACGGAACATTTGTTGCAAGTGGAACATCATTGGTATCCGCATCAGCTCAAATAAACTATACACAATTAAGTGGTATATCTGCAAATATAATTTCAGCTTCTACCGATAGTTCAAATGTGGACTTCATTATAAGTGGTGGTTCAATTACAGCAAACTTATTTGGTGGAGTAGTTTCGGGTTCTTCACAAATAACAGCAGGTTCTACAACTAACTTCGCTACAGATGTTAAAACGCAATTAAATACTAATACAGTTGTATCAAGTTCTGCACAAATCAATGTTGCATCAACAACCGGTGATATTGCATTGGGAAGTAGAACATCTGGTAACTATGTAGCATCATTGGTAGCAGGAACTAACATTACTTTATCTAATAATAGTGGTGAAGGTGCAACACCTACGATTGGTTTAACAAACAACGCAATTACTATTGCAGGAACTTCTACTTCATTGGGTGGAACAATAACGGCAGAACAAATTAGAACTGCAATTGGAACGGTTGTAACAGGTTCATCTCAAATTGACCATAATGCAACTACAAACTATTCTGCAAATAGACATATTGACCACACTGCAGTTAGTATTACCGCAGGAAGTGGATTAACAGGTGGTGGTGATATATCAACTACTAGAACAATTTCAATAGCAAACTTAGGTGTAACCGATGCTATGTTGGCTGGTTCAATTTCCAATGGTAAATTAACCAATAGCACAATTACAATTGCAGGACAATCAACAGCATTAGGTAGTTCAGTAACTGCCGAAACAATTAGAACTGCAATTGGAACGGTTGTAACAGGTTCTGCACAAATAGCAATAGCTTCAACATCCGGATTTGGAACATATTTAAATCAGGCGGTGTTATCTACATCTTCACCAACCTTCGCAGGTTTAACAATCAATGGAGCAATAACCGCAACGGGTGATATCACAGCATACTATTCTTCGGATAAAAGATATAAGAACAATATTCAACCAATTACCAACGCATTAGCAAAAGTAAGAACATTGAATGGTGTAACTTGGGAATGGAATGATGATGTGAATGAAGTAACAAAAGCAGCACCTAAAACAGGTTTAATAGCACAAGAAGTTCAATCAGTATTACCTGAGGTTGTTAAAGAAAAAGAAGATGGATATTTAGGTTTGGATTACGCTAAGATGATGGGTCTTATGGTAGAAGCAATTAAAGAACAACAATTACAAATAGAAAAACTACAATTAGAAGTAGCAGATTTAAAGAAACAAAAAGGGTTATAATTAATGTATGATGTTTATTATACCACCGCTGGAGGCCCTTGGTTCAACAGCGGTGCTGATATATGGGTAACAAAATGGATAGAAGAAGTGGCACCGCATTTAGAAGTGAGGCCACTTCTCCTTTTCCATAGAAAAAAACCAGATAATTACGAGGAATTTCCAATCAATATAGACCACATCTGGGAAACAAATGAATTGGAAATAGACAAAATATTAAAGAGTGCAAGAAAGATACATATATTACATGGGCACTATACACCTACAACCGCAATACATAATAATTTAGAAAAAATTGATTCAATTGTTTTTCATAATTTAACGAAAGTATCAATGGTTGGGCAAATACAAAAAGATGAATATTTGCATTGGTATGGTAATTGGGAATATGAAACCGAATTAATAAATAAAATAAAAAATAAAGTTTGGGTAGGATTATATAATTTTCCATATCAAACGGAAAATTTACATCAAATTCCAAATTGTTATGAGTTTACACAAAATAAAGAATTATCAAATTCTAATAAAATAGGATTTGCAGCAAGAGTAGAAGGAAGAAAAAATGTAGAATATTTGGATGAGTTAGAATCAATTATTTTTACAAATTCAGAAACCTTTAACAAATATTATAGAAAAAAATATGGATACGGATTCGGAAAATCAAAAGTTTACAAATTTGATTACAAATATAAAGAAAGGTTCTATGCACTTGATTGGGGAATATCTCACTCTTGCTTTGAATATGAACCATTCGGATATGGAATTTTTGAAGCAGTGGATTGGGGGAAACTTCCAATATTACATGAAAAATGGCATGTTCCACTTGATTATAAATACAAAGCGGTTGACACGATATCATTTAAGGAAACCTACCAAACAATTTGTGAAGATGATTACGAAACCCGTAAAAAAGAATTTGAAAAACTTAAAAGTTGGATGATACAACACTTTTCAAATAAAGAAGTGTGGAAAGAAAAACTTTTAGATATTTATAATGGATTATAATCATTAATAGATGGCAAGAACAAACTTATCATTAGGTAACTTATATAGAGCAGTGAGTGGTTCGGCAAGACCGGGAGCAGTATCATTGGGTGGACTTGCAGGTGCAGGTGCAGGTAGTAATGTGAATTTATTATCTTTTGCAACAAACGAAATAACCGTAACTCCTCCAACATATACTTACATAGTTGAAAGCACAACGGAAAATGCACAATTTTCATTTACACAAACTGGTTCTTATTTTTACAATAAAGTTCAAAAACAATTAGCAAATTTTACTTGTTCTTTTAATAATGCAAACTTTACAACAGGTTCAAATACATTTGCAACCGGCCCTACGATAGTTCCAGTTACACCTGCAGGAATAAACCAATCATCATATTCGGAAGCATCTGCAGTTTTAACAATGAAGTATCAAGATGGTTATAATATAAATGCAACAAATTATGGAACTGTAACTACAAAAACATTATATGCGGTTGATGTTTATAATACAATTAACCAACCTGATTTCTGTTTATTGTTTGGAACAAAAGTAACAAAAGCAAATGGAACGGAAGTAAATGTTGAAGATTTATCGGTAGGAGATACTATAAAAGCATGGGTACCTGCGGGATTACCAGATGAAGATTTACCTATTGAAACTGAAAATGTTGAATGGAGATTTCATATGTTAGAAACCGCAACGGGATCATATGAAGAAGTTGTAGTTTCCGATATAGTATTTAACTTTGCTAGTGGATATTATCAAATAAATGATGGTTTAATAAAAGCAACTGGAACACATCCAATTTACATATGGGATGCAGAAATTGAAAAATATAGATTTAAAAATATGGAAGATGTTCTACCTGGAGATTTGGTAGTAACATTTGATGAGATATCAGGATTAACGGAAGTTGAAGTATACGATATTGATACTATAATAGAAGATGTTGAAATTGTAACAATTAATGTAGAAAACTATGACGTTTATTTAGCAAATAAAACAATTTCACACAATAAGGGAACAACTACGCAACCATTTATACCATCATCTGGTTTAAGAATGTATTTGGACCCATCCAAAGCTTATTCATTCCCAGGACAAACATTACCATCAACGGGTACACCTACAACGGATTGGTTAGATTTGAGCGGGTATAATACGGGTGTAAGACCTTCTGGAGTTGCAAATTCTGCAGGATATAGTGGAACATCCCCATCATATAATAATGGAGCAACTAGAATTGATGAATATTTTACATTAGATGGAAGTGGAACATTCTGGTTTAAAGATAGAAACTCAAACATCAATGGTGGTATTACCCAATTTGATGTTACGGCTATGACATTTATTGCATGGGTTAGACAAACTGCAAATCAGGGGGCACAATTTGGTGGATTATTTTCAAAAGAAGGTGCTGATAGAGATTATAATTTTTATCTTTATTCATCGAATTCATCAACTTGGGATGGATATCATTTTTCATCTGCAAGGGGTACCGTTTCAAATACAATACAAACATTTACTGCACCGGCGTTAAATACATGGCATATGGTGGCAGTGACAGTATCTGCAGCAGCTGGTATTGCATATTATTTAAATGGTGTAAGTGTTGGAACAGGAACAGTTTCTGCATTTAATGCAACAACAACATACGATATAAAATTAGGTAGAGCTGATAATTATGCAAAATGTCAATTAGGACCTACTCTATTTTATAATAGAGTATTGAGTGCAAGTGAAATCGACCAAGTTTATGATTATTTCCAACCAACATATAGACCATAATTGTTGTTTTGAAATAAAAAATTATATTTATATTGAGAATTATAAATTTTTAAAAATTAATTATATAAAATGGCAGAGAAATTAGTATCACCAGGCGTATTTACTAAAGAAAACGACCTTTCGTTCTTACAACAAGGTATTGCTGATATTGGTGCAGCATTCATTGGACCTTTTAAAGAGGGACCATTAGTTCCAACAATTGTTAATTCACAAGCTGAATTCCAAAATCTTTTTGGAGCAGTTGATGACACTTATTATACACCATTAGCAGTTCAAAACTATTTAAGAGAAGCGGGTGTAGCAACTATTTGTAGAACTGCCGGAGTTGATGGATATACTGGATATAATCCATTATTGATAACTATCACATCTGGTTCAGTTGGACAAACTACAGGTTTAGTATCATCATCAGTTGCTATAATTTTTCCAACTGATAAAAATACTTTAACAACCGGTTTAAGTGGTTCAGCTGCAACAACAGACGGAAATAACGATTTAGGTAATGGTAATATCATTATGTTTGTAACAGGTTCAACTAATTTTAGTGGAACTGCATCGGTTGATTCTACCAGCACAAATGATATCGAATCTGTATTTGGAACAAATGCATTAGGTACAAAAGGTGGATATGTTTATGGATTTTTCAAAAATCACGGAATTGCATTTGGTGCAACTGTATCATCTTCTATCTCAGTTTTAGATGACCAAGATTTTACATTTGAAGCTCAAGAAGCTTTAACACCAATGATTAAATCACAATTGATAAGTGGTGAAAGACACAATCTTTTCCAATTTGAAACAATTACAGCAGGTAACGCAGCAAATACAAAAATTAAAATAGGTATCTCAAACATAAAAGCAGCTGGTTCTATAAATGGTACAGATTATGGAACATTCACAGTAACAGTTAGAGATTTCGCTGATACTAATAAGAAAAAGACAGTATTAGAAACATTTGCAAATGTAAACTTAGACCCTAATTCTCCTAACTTTATCAGTAGAGTAATTGGTGATAGAAAAAGAACAATTGCATCTAATGGAAAAGTAACCGAATCAGGCGATTGGATAAACAATTCAAGATATATTAGAATTGCAAACTTAAACGCAGTATCTCCTGTTCAAGCAGTTCCATTTGGACATGAAAAATATAAATTACCAATAGTTGCATCTATACCAGTTGAAGCACAGATACCAACAGCATCATTTGTAACATCATCTGCAACACAATTTGGTGGTATAGATTTAGATTTCAACAATGATAATAAAATATATTTAAAACCAATTCCAGTAGGAGCACGTAATGGTTCAAATGTGGCATTTGGATTAGATTCAGCTTCAACAAATGGAGTAGCATTATCAGTAGGTTCAACTTCAGCACAATTCGTTGTAGCATTCCAAGAAGGATTTGATGGATATTCACCAGCAACTGCAGCAGCAAGTGTTGTAGACCCAGCATCAACTGAAGGTATTGCATCTTATGGTAAACACATAGCAGCATTATCTAACGCGGATGAATATGATATCAATATGGTAGTAGCACCGCATGTAAATAGAAGATTACATTCATCAGTATTTACTTCAATACTTGATATGGTTGAAGAAAGAGCAGATGCATTCTTTATTGCAGAAGCAGGTGATTCAGCAACAACATTAGCACAGGCAGTAACACAAGCGGGTGAAATTGATACTAACTACGCAGCATTCTACTATCCATATGTTAAGACTATTGATATAAACACTAACAAACTTATCACAATCCCACCATCAGTATTACTTCCAGGTGTATTCGCAGCAAACGATAGAGTAGCAGCAGAATGGTTCGCACCAGCAGGTTTAAATAGAGGTGGTTTAGTAGGAGCAGTAAGTGTATTGGATAAAGTAACTCAATCAGAAAGAGATACATTATACGAAGGTAAAGTAAACCCAATCTGCCAGTTCCCTGGACAAGGTATTGTAGTATGGGGTCAAAAAACTTTACAAGATAAACCATCTGCATTAGATAGAATCAACGTAAGAAGATTATTATTGACTGTAAGAAAGTATATCGCTTCAACTTCAAAATATTTAGTATTCGAACAAAATTCTTCTGAAACAAGAAATAGATTCTTGAATATCGTTAATCCTTATTTAGAATCAATCCAACAAAGACAAGGTCTTTACGCTTTCAGAGTAGTAATGGATGAAACTAATAACACACCAGATGTAATTGATAGAAACATTCTTAAAGGAGCTATCTACTTACAACCAACTAAGACAGCTGAATTCATTCAAATTGATTTCAATATCTTACCAACTGGTGCAAGTTTTAACGGATAATTTGAAAAGTAAATATTTATATAAGAATAACATAAAAATAAAGTAAAATGCCAGAAATATTAGAGTTTGATAAAATGTTCTATAAGAATTTTGAACCAAAGTTAGGTAACAGATTCATTATGGAAATCAATGGTATCGAATCATACATCATCAAAACTGCAAGTAGACCAACTTTCACTTCAGAGGTAGTAGAATTGGACCACATCAACGTAAAGAGAAAGATTAAAGGTAAATCAACATGGGATGATGTTAATATTACTCTTTATGACCCAATTGTTCCATCAGGAGCACAGCAAGTTATGGAGTGGATTAGAACATCGCATGAGTCATTAACAGGTAGAGATGGATACGCAGCTTTCTACAAGAAAGATATCACATTCTACTTATTAGGACCAGTAGGTGATAAAGTTGAACAATGGACTTTAAAAGGTGCATTTATCACTTCAGCAAACTTCGGTGAGTTGGATTGGGCATCAAATGATCCAGTTTCAATTGAATTAACATTAGCATACGATTACGCGATATTAGAATACTAATTTAATTAAAAATTATAAAAAGAAGGGGATGCAGAAATGTTATCCCCTTTTTATTTTTTTAAAAAGAGAATATATATAATAAACAAAGTTATATACTAATATGGAACAAAACATTGAACAACAAGTTACGAGAGGATTGGGACAACCAGTTACAACACAAACTAAAACTTACGATTTCCCAACAGAAATTATAGCATTACCATCAAAAGGACTCTGCTACCCTGAAAATTCACCATTAGCAAAAGGTGAGGTAACAATTAAGTTATTAACTGCAAAAGAAGAAGATATTCTTACTTCTCCAAACTTAATTAAAAGAAATCAAGTAATTGAAAAATTATTAGAATCCGTTTTAATTGAACCTGGTGTTAGAGTTGATGACCTTTTATTGGGTGATAAGAACGCAATTCTTATTGCAACTAGATTGTTGGCATATGGACCGGAATATAAAATTAAGGTAACCGATAAAGAATACGGAGAAGAAGTAGAATGGTCAGTAGACCTTTCAAAAATTCAAATCAAAGAAGTTGATTATTCTTTATTGAACAGAAGAAATGAATTTACTTACACATTACCTTATAGTAAATCTCAAATAAAATTTAAGTTATTAACGCATGGTGATGAAGCTGCAATTACAAAAGATGTAGAAGCTTCTGAAAAAATTACTAAACAAAGTAATGAAATCACATCAAGATATAGACGTGTTATCACCGAAGTTGATGGTAATAAAGATATGGGATATATCAGTAATTTTGTAACTAACAAATTGCAAGCAAGAGATTCTAAAGAATTGAGAAAATATATCGCATCTGTAACACCTGATTTGGATTTTAAATTCGAATATACATCACCTTATACGGGCGAAACGGAGGCGCTTCCTATACCATTTGGGAGTGACTTTTTTTATCCTACCGAGTAATTATTCTATAATTTTACATGATAAGATTTTTCAAATGCTATACTACTCTAATGGTAGTTTTACATGGCATGATGTTTATTTTATGCCAATTCGTTTAAGAGAATTCTATTGGAATAAGTTAATAGAAGCAAAAGAAAAAGAAAAAGAAGCCAACGATAAAATATTGGCTAAATCAAAAACAACAACATCTTCTAAAACAAGGAGAAGATAATTTCCATTTTATATTATAAGTTATATTTATAGTAAACAACCTAGCTATGTCTAATAGAAAATATTTATATGAAGTATCTTTTGTTAAAAGATTGATAAATGGCTTTTTAGGAGCAAAGGCACAAGAAAAAGAAGATAGTTTTTTAGATGTTCTAAAAAAGCATGATGATGAATTGGCCGCTGTATTTGGTGATTTTAATGATAGATTGGACAGATACAATAAAGATGTTAGTTCTAGACTTGGAAAGAATGTAAAAGCTATGGATGTAAAAGATACACAAATATACAAAGCTTTAAATCGTTACATGGAAGAATCTATTAATAGAAGAATTAATAAGAAGAAATAATTTTTTCCTAAATAATGGCATCAGCAGAAGAAAAAAAATTACAAGCATTACAGAAGTCCAGACAGTTAATGTTGGACAACCTATCTTTAATGAAGCAAACTCAAGCTGCACATAAAGCTGAGTATGATGCTGCTGTCGAATATACAAAACAATGGGAATCTTATTACTCTATAATGAGTGATAATGAAAAGAAAGCATTTGATGCTAGAAAGAAAATGATAGCGGATTACGATAAAGCCGCTAAAGGTATTCAATCGGTAAGTAAAGGACTTGAAGAAAACGCAAAACAATCAAAAAAAGCTAGAACGGAAGTTGAAAAACAAACAAAAGCGGTTGAACAATTAAGAAAACAAACCAAAGGTATGGTTAGTGACCAATCCGAATTAGTAAAGGGATTGGAAAAAATGAATGCGGCCTTTAAAGGAACAAGTAAAACGCAAAAAGAAATAAATACAGGTTTTGCAAATTTAGAAGTTTCTTTAGGAAATGTAAATAAAGCAATCGGTGATGGAAAAAAATTACATCAGGATGAATTAAAAGAAATTCAAAAATATAAAAAAGCATATAATGAATATTCAACATCAATAGCCGATATACAAAGACAGGTTGCTGAAAAGAATGTATCAGAAGAACAGGCTATTGAACTAATAAAAAAACAAGAGGAAGCGTTCAATGATGTAGGAAAATCTTTAAAATTTACAACAGAACAAGGTAAAAAAGTTGCTACAGAAATAGAAGGGATGATAACACATGCCAATGAATTTGGAAACAAATTACAAGCTGTGAACAAAAGAGCTGGAGATATTAAATCCGGATTTGAAGAAATTAAGGGGCAACTTGGTGGTATGTTACCGATGGGTAAGGAACTATTGGATGTATTTAGTAAATTCGGTAAGGTGGGGTTTGCAGGTGCTCTCGCTGCATTAGGAGCGGCCGCAGGTAAATTCTTAAACGAAAGTGGCTTACTTAAAAAAGCATTACCTGGTATTAAAGACCGTTTGGATATAGAGCAGGAAGGTAAGAGAGCAACTTTTAATGAAGTTACCCAACCATTGCAAAGATTGGAATTCCAAACTGATGAGAAATTTAAGAAAAAATCATTTGCATTAGACCAACAATATGAAGCCAAAAGACATGGTATAACAATGGCCAACAAACAAAAAGAGTCAGCAATGACCTTTAAGAGTGAGGCTAGTATGGCATATTTTGGTAAAGCACTTCCTAATCTTGGATTTGCAGCAAATGAATTACAAAATGCGGGAATTAGTGCGGATAGTATTGCAGGAGCATCGGTAACAATTGCATCTAAAATGGGTGTAGGTGGAAAGCAATCTGCTATATTAGGTGCTGAAATGGCAACATTTGCTAAATTTGCAGGAATAGGAGCAGAAGAAGCAACTGATATATCAGAATCATTCAGATTAATGGATGGTGCAACTGCGGATACTGCAGCAAATATGATGCAAGGTGTTAAGGCAATGGCAGAACAATTAGACCTTAATCCTGCAGCAGTAATGAAAGAAATGGCTAGTGCAAGTGAGATTGCATTAGAAATGAATATAAATAGTGGAAAGGCATTAGCAAAACAAGTATCATACGCAACATCATTGGGTGTATCGTTCTCTAAGATAGCTAAAGCAGGACAAAGTATGGTATTGAACTATAAGGACAGTATCAAAAAAGAAATGCAACTATCCGCTTTATTAGGTAAGCAAGTTGACCTTTCCGAAGTAAGAGCTAAATTTGCAGAAGGTGATACAACCGGTGCAATGCAAGCATTACAAGCACAAGGTTTAGACCCGGCTCAAATGGATATGTTCCAAAAGCAAGCATTGCAGGAAGCAACGGGTATGGATTTGGGCGAATTAACAAAAATCGGTAAAGGAGGTGGAAAATCAGCCGAAGCTTTAGATTCAGCTGCAAATAAAATAGATAAAGCAAGTATACATGCTGCAAATAAGCACCTTTTAGCAGCAGAAACTGCAAGACAGATATCGTTAGAAAATCAACAATTTGCATTGCAACAGGCCGCCGCAGCTGCAAATTTCCAATTGCAATTAGAACAAGATAAAGCTCAATTTGAATTAGACCAGCAAAAAGCAAAGGAACAATTTGAAAACGATTTATCATTCGATAGAAAAAGACAAGAAATTGATTTACAACAAGAATTAGCCACTTTAGGAAATACTATACTTACACAACTTATCCCTGCATTATTAGCATTTGGTGCTGGTGGTGGATTTAGTGCACTGGGAGATTTGGTTGATATGTTGCCAGGCAAAAAAGGTAAAAAAGGTGGAAGAAGTAGGAGTAGAACAAATACAAATAAACAAAGTTCGGCTCAAAGAAGAAACACTGCAATACAATCAAGACCGGCGCCTGCAACAGGTGGACCTGCATCAGCAACACCTGCGGCACCTCCAACAAGAGCACAACAAGTTGCACAATTGAAGGCTCAGAATCCTGGAATGACATCACAACAGGCATTACAACAAGTTAAATCATCACCTGCAGGTGGTGCACCCAAAGGACCTGCAGCAGCTGCACCAAAACCAACCGGTGGAGGTGGTGGAGCTGCACCAAAACCGGCCGCACCCGCTGCACCGAAAATAACAGCACCTGCGGCACCATCAGCTCCACCCGCACCAAAGATACCAGCTGCAGCACCAATAGCTGCACCTAAAATGAGTTGGATGGATAAACTTAATCCAAAGAAGTTTTTAGGAAATGTTGTTTCTAAAGGTGGTGGTGTGTTAAAAATATTAGGTTCTGTTGCCGGTAAGGTAGCCGGACCATTAGGAAGTGCGTTAGCAGGATTCAGTATGTATAAAGACCTATCGGCAATGGTAGCAATGAATGAAGGCCCATTACCAGAACTTTATAAAAATGTAGGTGGAACCGTTACGAGTTTAGTTGGTTCCATTTTAGGAGGTGCAGTGGGTGGTATGTTTTTAGGACCAATAGGTGCAATGTTAGGAAGTACATTAGGTTCAACTGTGTTCGGTTGGTTAGGTGATTTGTTTCCAGGAGTGCCAACCGCACTAGGTGAATTTTTAGTTGATACATTAGGAATATTTGGTAAACCAGGATCAGCCGTTCAAGCTGCACCTGCGGGAGGTGGTGGAGGTGGTGCACCAGCACCGGCAAAATCTACACCAACAGCAGCTGGTACATCATCAAAAGCATCGGCAATAGTGGGAACCGGTCAAGCAGTTAAATCTGCTGCAGCACCAACTGCAGCAGGAGCATTTTCTAAATCAGCGGCAATGGTTCCTGGTTCAGCTGGAAATCCGGGTGGTGCAAAAATAGCTACTCCTGGAGCAACAGGAACTGGCACAAAGGGTTCTGCATTAGCAGGAGGAATGACCGGTATGTTAATGGGTGTTCAACTTCAAAAAATATTCGGACCAACAAATACTAAGACAGAAGGATTTATCGACCAAGCAAAAGTTGATTCTGCAAAACAAACTGCGGCAATTATGCTACAAACGAAAACTATTACAAATTCTAAAGGATTACCAACATCAAATTCGGCATTGCATGACCAAGTGAACAGCTTAATAGGTATAATGGCTGCAGCGTATGGTAATACTGGTGGGGAAGTGATGATTGTGTTAGATGGTAAAAAAATATCTAAAACAATAAATAAAGTAAATTCGAACAATAATCTAACGGGTGGTGACAAGAGTGAAGGTAATGATAAAAATCAACACAGTTCGGATATTAGATTAAAACAAAATATAGAATTAATAGGAGTTTCTGAATCGGGCATTAACATATATACATTTGAATATATTGAACAAATGGGATTAGAAGGAACTTATCAAGGTGTAATGGCACAAGAATTAATAGGAACTGAATTTGAATCAGCATTAGTTTTTGATGGAGAATACTATAAAGTAGATTACTCTAAACTTGATGTTGAGTTTATAAGAATATCATAAATTCACTTAATGGATATTTATATTAAATTAAATCCATAAATGGCTACAATCCAAGATTTATTTAAGGAACAAAAAAAAGAATTATACGGATTACCTGGAACCGTTTTAATTGAAAGTAGAGGAATAATTAATGCACCAAGAGGTGCCGCATTACTTACTTCTTCACCGGATGCATTGGCCGACCTTATTGGTAACCAGATAGGTGGAGCATTGGGTGGAAATCCTAATAGAGTTTCCGATACAATTTTTAGAAAACCAAAAGGTGTAAGAACAAAACCGATAACATTACCAGCAGTAACACAGGCATTGTTAAGAGATTCCGTTGAAGCAAATACCAAATATTATATAAAACAATCTCCTGCACCCGATTCTATAATTGGAAAAATAAAACAAGGAGGTAGTAACCCATTAGGAGCAGCTGCAGCATTGGCAGCAGGAGCATTAAATACATTTGGTAGTAAAAAAGGAATTAACAGACTAAAAGAAAAATTAAAATTTAAAAAACCGGATGCAGGTAAATCTTATGGTCCACAATGGACTGCAGCAGATTTAGGAAGCTCTAAATTAAGAAACGAAGATTATATTTTTAGTAAATATGAACCCGTATATGGAATAGATTCAACACCCAATACAGGTAAAACCAGACCCGAAGAACTAGCACAGGTAGGAATAAAGGAAAGAGATATAACAAGAACATATGATAATGCAAATGATGCTATAAATTCAACTGTTATTGTTTATGATAATGCGTTGGATAATTGGAAAAAAGATAATAACAAAGCAGGAATAGTAAGTGTTGTTATTAAACCGTATGGTAAAGACTATAATATACTTTTACCAGGAAGTATTAGTGGGATATCTGAAGATTTTTCTAACGAAGTAAATAGCTTTAAATATGTGGGTTCACCATTTAATACATACAGATATTCGGGAATAGAAAGAAATATAAAATTTGAATTAAAATTATATTACACAAATGAAACCGAAAAAATAACAATGATTGCAAAAATTAATTCTTTAAAAGAATTAATGTTTCCATATGACCAACTTTCAACAATGACTTATGCGGATAGCAAAACTTCTCAAATTGCATTTAGTCCAAACCTTATTTATTTAACAATAGATGGTTATTATAAAAATGTATTTGGTATTATGGATACTTTATCCGTTAGTATAGATGATAATACATCTTGGGCAATGAATGATTTTGAAGAGGATTCCAAAGATAAACCATATCCAACAGTAGTTAATATTAGTTTTGGTATGAAAGTTATTGAAAATCCAACTGTTGATACGCAAGGAAAGATAACTAGATTTAAATATAATTTTGATGGTAATGAAATAAAAACCGCTTCAACTCTTGATTTTGAAAAAAAGAAAGAAGTAGTAAAGCAATTGCTAGATAATTTAAAATTATTTACAAAAGCATAATATTAAATGGCAAATAGATACATTTATACAAATATAAAAGAAACTAAAGGTAAAAAAAGATATATGGAATCAACTATATATCCAAAAGTTTTTCCTGATGATAACGATATATACATAATCACAGAACAAGGTGATAGATTGGATTTATTGGCGGACAAATATTATAAAAATCCATCTATGTGGTGGATTATAGCAACGGCTAATAATATAAATGATGCAAATTTTTATATAGAAGCTGGTATACAATTGAGAATACCATCTAATGTTGCAAAGATTTTAAATGATTTACAAAAAATAAATAAATAAGTTATATGGGATTTCCGTATTTAGCACCACTAAAACCTTGGATAAAGGATATTTTAGAAGAAAGAGAATTAAATAAAAATTTAAAACATATTTCTTCACCCTTTATTGTTTTGACAAGTGGTGCAAAGGTCGTAAAATCAAAACCTTATAAAACTGCAGAAGAAAAAGAGAATGCACTTAAGGAAATACTGCAAACCGATACGGCAGCAATGTATCATGGGTGTATTATAACAAACCAATCTGACCCAAAAATGTTATATGAAACAAATGAAACATCAATAGGATATGATTTTAAAGGTAAAAAAATTATCGTAGAAGGTGAAACAAATAGAAGAGTTTCACCACCAATTATAGAGGGATTAGATATAGATACCGATGGTTCGAATAATACTTTAAAATCAGCAAAACTTACTATCAAATGTTTTACTTTGAAACAACTTGAAATGTTTGAAGTATTTTTTCTAAAAGCAGGAATGAATTTATTGGTAGAATATGGTGATAATTCGTTAGATAGAAGAACGGATATAAAACAAAAAAATGAATCTGAAAAAATTCCTGTGTTTGATAGAATACAAAGAAGTGGAAAAATTTCAGATGGAGATTATTTTAATAGAATTCAAGATGCATTAATTGATAAAAAAGATTATAAGAATTTTACGGAAGGATTTTCTGATTATTTTAGAGCAACAACGGATTCTTTATCTGTATATTTAGGTAAACTTCGTAGAACTTTGGGAACATATGATTTGGTGGCAGGGAAAGTTACGGATTTTAACTTTGAAGTAGAGGAATCTGGAATATATACCGTTAACTTAACCATATCACAGGGAAATCAAATGACATTGGCAATACCGCTTAACCAAAAAAGTGGACAAAATTCAAATACATATTCACCACCACCGCCTGGTACAACGGTATATGAACAATATTTGGAAACCATATCAGTTGATTTAAACTTACCAGAATTAAAAACGGCAATGGCACCAGAAGCTAAATGGAAAAATCATCTTTTTAATTTTGGTAAACTTAATGAAAAGCAATCTGATACAGCAACATCAAATAAACCATATATTTCATTACATTTTATAATTGAAATATTGATGAATTATATTGTCAATACTAATGGAAATATTGATACTAAAACATTTAGATTTGATATACCTGAGTATTACAAAGATGCAACTCTAAAACAACCAATACAATGTATTCCTATATTTTATCATAAAAACATAATTTCTTCAAATGAAGATGTTGTATTTCCAAATAAAACAATGGCTAGTATTTCCGTTGTTAAATCGGATAAAACGCAAATTTCATTTATTACAGATACTACAATAGATGGAAGTATTGGTAGTGGCAACAATAAAATAGAATTGAGGTTAATGGATGGAACAACTCCTGTAAATGATTTATGGACACCTGATGGAATAAAAATACCAAAAGTGGATGAAAATAATACAGATATGGTTTTTGGCAATGCTGCAAATATTTTTCTAAACTACATTAGAGTTGTAGAAATGTGGCAAAAATCAGGAACAAGAAAAGAATTTTTGTTTAAGGTATTAAATATGATAAATGATGCGGGATATGGTTTTTATACTTTAATTTATGGAAATATAAAAGATGGTTCATTAGGAGATAACGCAACTATATTAGATGCAAGAGGTGGAACGTTTGGTGCAGTTGCAAAGAGCGATATTTATAGATTTAAACCGGGTACAATTAAATCAAATGTAAGAAACTTTTCTTTTAATTTTGAATTAAGTGATTTAGTGGCAGGAAGGACGGTTTTTAATGCACAAACAACTCTGATGGCCGCAGCAAAGAAAAAAACAAAAGAAGAAGTTAAAAAATTAGAACTTCCCGTAGAAGCTTATAAAAGTATAGATTTTTCTTTATATACAAACGCAGATGGATATTATTCTATAAATCAAATTGATTATTTATCTATTAATAAAACTTGGAAAGAGATAACAGCAAAACCCACAGGTCAAGTTGACCCTAATGCTGAAAAACAAGACAATGAGGCACAAAATTTATCCGAAGTTATAAAATCAAAATCAACAAAATTTAAAAAAGAAAATGGTAATATAACGTTGGTATATAAAGATAATGACTTTTTAAGAGCTAAAATGAATGCTAGTATTAAACCAAAAAGCACATTAGCGCCGATTGATATTACATTGGAAATAGATGGGTTATCTGGATTAAGTTGTGGTGAATATTTTGAAGTAGATGGTGTTCCAGAAATTTATAATCAAACAGGTGTATTTCAAATAACAAATACAAAACACAATATTTCATCCGAAGGTTGGAAAACAACGATAGAAGCGGGATATAGAATTGTAAAAAAAGAGTAATATGTATTCTAAGTTAAAAAATATAGAAAAGTTTAATATTAAGAATCCTAAAAACTTTATACCAACTCCATCGGATACTGATTATCAAATAGGATTTATTAGAAGATACTTTGTCACAAAAACGGCAGATTTAGCTGGATTTGTATATGAAGTAAAATTTGATGATTACGAAAACTATTTAGAAAATCCTCATTTTATATGTGTTGATTTAAAGTGGAGAATTAGAGGCCCATTGGATATTACATATAAATCAAATGGGGAAATTAATGATAGAGGCGTATCTAATTCAAATAAAGCAGCAATATCTTTGGCATCCCAAAAATTAAAAAACATAGGATTATATTTACCAAATCTTTTACAATTTTATAAAGGATGATAAAAATCATATCAAATTTGGAAAAATAAAAATAAAATCGTATATTTAATTATAAACAGTTATTATGAGCAAATACAAACATCTTACGGATTTAGAAATCCAACAAATGACATTTGATTGGAGATACAGAGGATTTACAACTTTAGAATTACTTACTGAAGCAGAATGTGATGAACTCAATGCAGAATTAGATAGAATCAGACGTGAAAGAAATGAAGCTGAGGCTGGAAAATGGCAAGAGTTTGAACCACTAATGCACCCACATAAAGTATCTGATTTGTGTGAAAAAATTTGGGCACATCCTAAATTGATTGAAGCATGTGAATTTTTAATGGAAGGTGAAATAGTTGGAATGCAAACGTGGGCATATTTTAAACCAAAAGGTGAATTGGGTAGAGACCAACACCAAAATGGATTTTATACAGGTTGTGGACATAATGAAATCATTAATACAGCATTGGCATTAGATAATCACGATCCTGAGAATGGTTCTGTTTGGAACTATGAAGGTTCACATAGATTGCCTGTTTTACCAATCGAAGATAATGAAGAAAGAAAAGCAACAAATACATTGAACTGGAGAAGTGAGAGAGGTAAAAGTTGTGTTATGCCGGAAGGGCATGATTTTCGTAAAGTTTCTGGTGTATTAAAGAAAGGGCAAGTTGCACTTTTACACTCACATGTTGTGCATGGTTCTGACCCTAATAGAGATACCACAAGAATGAGAAGAAATTTCTTAGGTGGTTATTTAAAAAAGGGTGCATATTTTAATCCTGGTCAACAAATGAAAAGAGAACCAGTTGACCTATATGAAATAAGACAAAAACATTGGGGAGAATAATTTTGTAATCCCAAATTTTTTTAGTATATTAGTAGGGTATGATGAATCTAATTGAAGATAAATCTACCCTACTTTCTTTTTTGGGTGGAAATGTAAATATTGACCTT
>JACCEC011693807.1_pt1 | contig 35475 bp, 33 predicted proteins | sample 7450121 | NCBI WGS metagenome assembly JACCEC01 (sample SAMN15323455, study PRJNA562643) | freshwater metagenome | isolation source: river surface water | place: USA:Blue River Watershed | collected 2017-08-18 | reverse complement strand
TGTCGCGCATGACCATCCTGACCACCGGGTCAGATGAGGTCATCGAGCAGATCACCAAGCACCTCAACCGCCTGATCGAAGTCGTCAAGGTGGTTGACCTGACCGAAGGCGCCTACACCGAGCGTGAGCTCATGCTGGTCAAGGTGCGCGCGGTTGGCAAAGAGCGCGAAGAGATGAAGCGCATGGCCGACATCTTCCGTGGCCGCATCATCGACGTCACCGAAAAAAGCTACACCATCGAGCTCACCGGCGATCAGTCCAAAAACGACGCCTTCCTCGAAGCCATCGATCGCAGCGCCATCCTCGAGACCGTGCGCACCGGTGTGTGCGGCATCGGGCGCGGCGAGCGCATTCTTCGTGTCTGACACACTCACCCATTAACCCAAGGAGATCCCATGAAAGTTTTCTACGACAAAGACTGTGACCTGAGCGTCATCAAAGGCAAAACCGTCGCCATCATCGGCTATGGCTCTCAAGGCCATGCCCACGCCCAAAACCTCAATGACAGTGGCGTGAAGGTGGTGGTGGGCCTGCGCAAGGGCGGCGCTTCATGGGACAAAGTCGGCAAGGCCGGCCTGACCGTGATGGAAGTCAACGACGCCGTCAAGGCCGCCGACGTGGTCATGATCCTGCTGCCCGACGAGCAGATCGGCGACGTTTACCGCGCCATCGAGCCGCACATGAAAAAAGGCGCTTCGCTGGCCTTTGCCCACGGCTTTAACGTGCATTACAACCAGGTCGTTCCCCGTGATGACCTCGACGTCTGGATGGTCGCGCCCAAGGCCCCCGGCCACACCGTGCGCTCCACCTACGCCCAAGGCGGCGGCGTGCCCCACCTGGTTGCCGTGCACCAGGACCGCAGTGGCCGCGCCCGTGAAATGGCCCTGAGCTACGCCATGGCCAACGGCGGTGGTCGCGCCGGCATCATCGAGACTTCGTTCAAGGAAGAGACCGAGACCGATCTGTTTGGTGAGCAGACTGTGCTGTGCGGCGGTGCCGTTGAGCTGATCAAGATGGGTTACGAGACTCTGGTCGAAGCCGGTTATGCCCCTGAGATGGCCTACTTCGAGTGCCTGCACGAGCTCAAGCTGATCGTCGACCTGATCTACGAAGGCGGCATCGGCAACATGAACTATTCGATCTCGAACAACGCCGAGTACGGCGAGTATGTGACCGGCCCCGAAGTCATCAACGAGCAATCGCGCGTGGCCATGCGCAACGCCCTCAAGCGCATCCAGACCGGTGAATACGCCAAGATGTTCATCCAGGAAGGCCGCCTGAACTACCCCAGCATGACCGCACGCCGCCGCCTGACCGCCGAGCACTCGATCGAGGTCGTCGGCAACCAGTTGCGCGCCATGATGCCCTGGATCGCCAAAAACAAGCTGGTCGACAAGACCCGCAACTGATCGGCCCTGGGGCCTTTTGGAACACGGCGCCTGCGGGCGCCGTTTTTGCTGTCTGGGCACTACAATGGGCTCATGAACGAGACTTCAACTGACCCGGCGGGTGACGACGCCCCGCGCAAGCCGCGCAAGGGCATTTACGTGCTCCCCAACCTGTTCACGCTGGCGGCCCTGTTCGGGGGCTTTTATGCCATTGTCATGGCCATGAACGAGCGCTACGATCTGGCCGCCATCGGTGTCTTTTGTGCCATGGTGCTCGACAGCCTCGATGGTCGTGTGGCGCGCATGACCAACACCCAAAGCGCGTTCGGCGAGCAAATGGACTCGCTCTCTGACATGGTCTCTTTCGGTGCGGCGCCAGCGCTCATTGCCTACGAGTGGGCGTTGCGCCCTTTGGGGCGTTGGGGTTGGATCGCAGCCTTTGTGTACTGCGCCTGTGCCGCCCTGCGGTTGGCGCGCTTCAATGTCAACACCTCGGTGGTTGACAAGCGATACTTTCAGGGCTTGCCATCGCCTGCTGCCGCCGCCCTCGTCATGGGCCTGGTCTGGCTCATGACCGACCTCGAAATTTCGGGCACCGACGTGCGCTGGTATGTGTTTGCCATCTGCCTGATCAGCGGCTTGACCATGGTCACCAACGTGCCTTTTTACAGCTTCAAGGACTTCTCCATGAAAAAGAGCGTCCCGTTTGCGGTCATTGTGGCCATTGCCCTGATCATTGCCGTGATCAACATTCATCCGCCGGTTGTGCTGTTTGCCCTGTTTGTCATTTATGGCTGCAGCGGCTATGCCGTGTATGGCTGGCGTCGGGCCAAGGGCATGCAGACCAGTGTGATCAGCACCTCCACCGACGAGCCCGACGAGGCGGGGTTGCACAAATGACACAGTGGCCGCATCCGGCTGAAATTTGTGCTAAATTACAAACCATGAACTTCACGTTGGCTCTACTGCTACTGTCCCGTCCCGGGCTGATGTAGTCGCACGCGCGAACCACTCCACCAAGCCCGTCTGCCACCGCAACGGGCTTTTTGTTTTTTTGACCCACCTGCCTCACAAGGGCATCGATCACGGAGATCACCATGGCCGACAAGCTGATCATTTTCGACACCACCTTGCGCGATGGCGAGCAATCGCCCGGCGCTTCCATGACCAAAGACGAAAAATTGCGCATTGCGCGCCAACTCGAGCGCCTGAAGGTCGATGTGATCGAGGCCGGCTTTGCAGCCAGTTCCAATGGCGATTTCGAGGCTGTGCAGCAGATCGCCAACCACATCAAGGACTCCACCATCTGCTCGTTGTCCCGCGCCAACGACCGCGACATTGGCCGTGCCGCCGAGGCCCTCAAGGGGGCTAACCGCTCGCGCATCCACACCTTCATCGCGACTTCCCCCTTGCACATGGAAAAGAAGCTGCGCATGACGCCCGAAGAGGTGCTGGAGCAGGCTCGCCAAGCCGTGCGCTTTGCCCGCAACCTGTGTGCCGACATCGAGTTCAGTGCCGAAGACGGCTACCGCAGCGAGTTGCCTTTTTTGGCCCGCGTGGTCGAGGCGGTCATCGCCGAGGGCGCCACCACCATCAACATCCCCGATACCGTGGGCTACGCCATCCCTGAGTTGTATGGCGAATACATTCGCAAGTTGCGTGAGATGGTGCCCAACAGCGACAAAGCGATCTGGTCGGTGCATTGCCACAATGACCTCGGCATGGCGGTCGCCAATTCGCTGGCCGGGGTCAAGATCGGCGGTGCCCGTCAGATCGAGTGCACCATCAACGGCTTGGGCGAGCGTGCCGGCAATTGCTCGCTCGAAGAGGTGGTCATGGCCATCAAGACCCGGCGCGATTACTTCGGGCTTGAGGTCGGCATCGACACCCAACACATTGTGTCGGCCAGCCGAATGGTCAGTCAGACCACCGGTTTTGTGGTTCAGCCCAACAAGGCAGTGGTCGGGGCCAACGCCTTTGCCCATGCCTCGGGCATTCACCAGGACGGCGTGCTCAAGGCGCGTGACACTTACGAGATCATGCGAGCCGAAGACGTGGGCTGGAGCGCCAACAAAATCGTGTTGGGCAAGCTCAGCGGTCGCAACGCTTTCAAGCAGCGCCTGATCGACCTCGGGGTCGAACTCGAATCTGAAGCCGACATCAACACCGCTTTCGCCAAGTTCAAAGAACTGGCCGATCGCAAGAGCGAGATTTTCGACGAGGACATCCTGGCGCTGGTCAGCGACGAGAGCGTCACCCACGACCAGGAGCAATATGGCTTTATCTCGTTGAGCCAGTCGAGCGAAACCGGCGAAAAGCCCCGCGCCACCATTGTGTTCACGGTCGAGGGCAAAGAGGTCAAAAGCAGCTCCGAGGGCAATGGCCCGGTGGACGCCTCGCTCAAGGCGATCGAGAGCCATGTCCAGAGTGGTGCCGAAATGGTCCTGTATTCGGTCAACGCCATCAGCGGTTCGACCGAAAGCCAGGGCGAGGTCACCGTGCGGCTGCAAAACAGTGGACGGGTGGTCAACGGGGTGGGTGCCGATCCCGACATCATCGTCGCCTCAGCCAAAGCCTACCTCAGTGCGCTCAACAAGCTCCAAAGCAAGGCGGAACGGGTCGCTGCGCAGGGTTAAGCCTTAAGAACAGCACGCAAGTCTTTGTTCTTGCGTGTTTTTTTAGGCCTTGCTATACTGCGCTGATGCCCCTACAGGAAACCCTGCTTTGAAACGCCTCATCCACCTGTGCAGCGCATGCGCATTGGCCTTGTCCATGGCCGTTTCGGTGCATGCCCAAAACGATACCGCCAAAAGCAAGCAGCGGCCTCAGGCTGCTGCCAGCGCCAAAAAGAAAGCCGCTCAGCCGATTCGCAAAGCGGCGGTCAAGCCCCTGCAAACGCCCGCCAAGGCTCGCAAAGTGGCGCATGTGGTCTCGCCGCGCCCTTCACACGGTCAGCTCGCCGGCTTGCATGCGGTCCCCGATGAGCTCGACCTCAAATCCAGCGTGGCCTATGTGGTGGACCAGGACACCCAAGAGGTGCTGCTCAGCAAGAACGATCATGCGGTTTTGCCCATCGCTTCCATCACCAAACTCATGACCGGTCTGATCATCACCGAGGCCCGGCTGGACCTTGACGAACCGATCACCATCACCCAGGACGATGTCGATACCGAAAAAGGCAGTTCATCCCGTCTTCGAGTGGGCGCCACCCTGAGCCGGGGCGAAATGTTGCATCTGGCCCTGATGTCCAGTGAAAACCGTGCGGCTCACGCCCTGGGGCGCACTTACCCGGGCGGCATGGCCACTTTCGTCAGCCTCATGAACGCCAAGGCCATGCAGCTGGGTATGCGCGATACCCGCTATGTCGAGCCGACCGGCTTGTCCAGTAAAAATCAGTCGAGCGCACGCGATCTGGCTGTTTTGGTGTCCACCGCATACAACGACCCCTTGTTGCGCGAGTTTTCGACTTCGCCCGGCCACTTGGTGGAGGTGGGGCGTCACACCCTGCAATACCGATCCACCAACCGCCTGATCAGCAACCCCAACTGGGACATCGGCTTGCAAAAAACCGGCTACATCTCCGAAGCGGGCCAATGCCTGGTCATGCAGGCGCGCATCGCAGGGCGCAAGCTGATCATGGTGTTTCTGGACTCTGCCGGCAAGCTCAGCCGGGTGGCTGACGCCGAGCGTGTGCGTCGCTGGGTCGAGGCCCATCACGGTCCGGGCCTGCAAGCGCACGGCCCGCGCACCTGATCTCCGCTCCGGCGATCAGGATTTAAAGCCCAAGGCTTTCGAGATATCCATCGCGGTGGCTTGCAAGCGCGCTAGCCACAGTTCATCCAGCCGGTCTGCCGGGGCGGAAATGGATAAACCGGCCACCAGCCGTTTTTGGTCGTCATAAATGCCGGCGGCCATGCAGCGCACACCCAGCTCCAGCTCTTCGTTGTCACGAGCAGTTTGTTGCTGACGGACCCGACTGAGTTCGCGCTCAAGCGCGGTCAACTGGGTGATGCTGTTGCGGGTGTTGCCCGACAATCCGGTGCGGGTGGCGTAGGCGCGCAAGCGTGCCGGCTCTTCATTGGCCAAAAACAATTTGCCCACTGAAGTCAGGTGCAATGGCGCGCGCCCCCCGATGGCGCGCACCACCTGCATGCCCGAACGCTCGCTGTAGGCGCGTTCGATGTAGACGATTTCGTCGCCTTGCCGCACGCTCAGGTTGACGGGCTGCTGAATTTGTCGGTGCAATTCCCGCATCGGGCTCAGGGCGGCGTCGCGCACATCCAATCGGGCTTTGACCAGGTTGCCCAACTCGAGCAGTCGCATGCCCAGCCGGTAGCTGCCCGCTTCCGGGCGGTCTACGAAGCGGCCTAAAGCCAGGTCATTGAGAATGCGATGGGCCGTCGAGGGGTGCAAGCCGGTCTTTTCGCTGATTTCCTTCAGGCTGATGGCTTCCTCGCGCGAGGCGAGCACATCGATCAGCCCAAACATCCGTTCGATCACCTGGATGGCCGGTGTGGCGGGGAGGGGTGCTTCTTTATTTCGCATGGCGATATCTTATCCCGCCCAAGCCTTTCACACGCTGACAACGTCTTGCCAGCGACCTTCGATCAGAAGTTGGTGAGGTGAGAAGCGGCTTTTGTAATTCATCTTTGGACTTTGCTCGATCCAGTAGCCCAGATAAAGCCATGGCAACCCCAGAGTCTTGGCTTGCTCGATTTGCCACAACACCCCATACGTGCCGTAGTTGGCCTGCTCTTCGGGCTCGTAAAAGGTATAGACCGCCGACAGGCCATCGTTGAGAACGTCGAGGATGGCGACCATTTTGAGACTGCCTGCGTGGTCTTCGGCGGCGGGGGTCCTGAACTCCACCAATCGGGAATTGACCCGGCTTTGCAACAAAAACTGGGTGTACTGATCGATGCTGTCCTGGTCCATTCCCCCGCCAGCGTGACGCCCGTTTTGGTAGCGCAAGTAGAGCTGGTAATGTTCAGGCACATAACCCAGGCGCATCACCCGCACCTCCAGATTCTGGTGTTGACGCTGGCTGCGCCGTTGGCTGCGGTTGGGTTGGAAGTCGGCCACCTTCACGCGCAGGGGCACGCAAGCACGGCAACCATCACAGTAGGGCCGATAGGTGAACATGCCGCTGCGTCGAAAACCCATGGCCACCAATTCAGAATAGGTTTCATTCTGGATCAGGTGGCTGGGCGTGGCCACTTGCGACCGGGCTTGCCGATCGGCCAGATAGCTGCACGGGTAAGGTGCCGTGGCATAAAACTGCAAAGACTGCAGCGGAAGATCCTGAAGGTGCGTCACGCGATTCCCGGGTCGATGTGGGTCCAACAATGAGGTTCAAAATGCCATGCAGGCCGTGACATTTTGACCAAACTTGCCACTTGCGTCAAAAAAGAGGGGCGATCCATGGCCTGTCCCCCCAACCCTTGCAAATGCAGGGTCTGTTGCTGGCAGTCGATCAGGGGCAGCCGGTGCTCGCGAGCCCAGGCCACCAGGGCGCCCAGGGCCAGTTTGGAGCCCCCACTGACATGACTGAACATCGATTCACCGTAAATCATGCGGCCCAAGAGCACCACGTACAGGCCGCCCACCAATTGGCCATCGAGCCAGGCCGTGACGCTTTGGGCGTGACCCATGTGGTGCAATCGGGTGTAGGCTTGAATCATGTCGTTCCCGATCCAGGTGCCGGTTTGGCCGGCCCGGCTGGCCTGGGCGCAACAGCGCATCACGTCAGTGAAATCATGGTTGAAGCGGATGTCCAAACGCTGCTCGCGCCGCCAACGACGGGCTTTTTTCCGGATGTCGTGGTGCCACTTGAACGCATCGGGATGCAGCACCATGCGCGGGTGGGTGGTCCACCACAAAATCGGTTGGTCATCGCTGTACCAGGGGAAGATGCCTTGTGAGTAGGCCTGGATCAAGCGAGTCGGGCTGAGGTCGGCTCCGGCGGCCAGCAGGCCGGGGGCGTCGCTGCCCAAGGGCCAGGCTGTCGCCGGATCGGGAAACGGATCATCTGGATCCAGCCAAGTCAGGGTAGGGCGCTGGCGCATGGTGACATTGTAAAATCAGGATCTCCCCCACAGTCTGCTTGCGCAACATGACCTCTCTCGCCCAGACCCAATTGGACTTCGTGGCACCGGGTGTGATGCGCCTGACCCTGGCGCGACCTGATGCCCTCAATGCCTTGTCTTCGGCCATGATGGCCGAATTGATCGAACGCCTGACGGCGATCGCCCAAGATCCCCATTGCCGGGTCTTGGTGCTGGCGGCTCAGGGAAAAGCCTTCAGTGCCGGTCACGACCTGCGCGAAATGCGTGGCCAACCGGATCATGGTTTTTACCGGGACTTGTTTGCCCAATGCACCCGACTCATGCTGGCTTTACAAACATTACCGCAGCCGGTGGTGGCCCAGGTGCAGGGGATCGCCACGGCGGCGGGCTGTCAGCTGGTGTCCATGTGCGATCTGGCGGTGGCCAGCGACAGCGCCCGTTTTGCGGTTTCCGGTATCAACTACGGCTTGTTTTGCGCCACGCCCAGCGTCGGGCTGTCGCGCAATGTGGGCCGCAAAAAAGCCATGGAGATGCTGCTCACCGGCGACTTCATCAGCGCCGCCGAGGCCGAGCGCCAGGGATTGATCAACGTTGCCGTCCCGGCCGGCCAGCTCGAGCAAGCGGTGCTCGAGTTGTGCGCCAAAATCGTGTCCAAGCCACCTGCATCGGTGCGCATGGGTAAAGCGCTGTTTTATCAGCAACTCGAACTCGGCATTGCCGCCGCCTATCAATTGGCGGGTCAAACCATGGCCTGCAACATGATGGACGCCGCTGCTCAGGAGGGCTTTCAGGCCTTCATCGACAAGCGCTTGCCCGACTGGCCCGCGCCCCGCTGAATCGGGCGGGCCTGACCGCCAGCCCCGCCTGCGGCGACGTCAGCGTGTTCTGGGGATCGGGGTATGGGCACCTGGCGGGCGCAAAAAGTCAAAGTCTGCGCCCTGATCGGCTTGCAAGACCGATTGCAAGTACAGCTTGCGATAACCTCGCTCGGCACGGGGCGGCCGAACCGGCTGGCTGGCTTGGCGCCGCGCCAATTCTTCCGGACTCACCATCCATTGCAACTGGCGCTGCGCGACCGAAAGCCGGATCCGGTCGCCGGTTTGCACCCAGGCCAGCGGCCCTCCCATCGCCGACTCGGGCGTGACATGAAGCACGATGGTGCCAAAAGCCGTACCACTCATGCGGCCATCCGAGATGCGCACGATGTCTTTGACGCCGGCGCGCGCCAATTTGCGCGGAATCGGCATGTAACCGGCCTCAGGCATGCCGGGGGCGCCTTTGGGACCGATGTTTTTAAGCACCAGGATGTCGTCTGCGGTCACGTCCAGATCGTCCCGATCGATGCGCTCGGCCAGGTCCTGCAGGTTTTCAAACACCACCGCGCGCCCTTCGTGCTCCATCAGTCGCGGGTCGGCGGCCGAGGCTTTGATGATCGCTCCACCAGGGGCCAAATTGCCCTGCAAAACAGCCAATCCACCTTGCGGATAAATCGGGCGGTTGAGGGGGCGCACCACGTCTTGCGCAAAGCCCGGGCCCGCACGTTCGATTTCTTCACCCAGGGTGCGCCCGCTGACGGTCAAGGCGTCGAGGTGGAGCAGGGGTTTGAGCTCACGCAGCAGCGTGGCCATGCCACCGGCAGCATGGAAATCCTCCATGTAGTGATCTCCCGAGGGCTTGAGATCGAGCAACACCGGCGTTTCGCGCCCCATGCGATCCAGCGCCTGCAAGTCGAGATCGAAACCCAGACGGCCTGCAATCGCTGCCAAGTGGACGATGGCGTTGGTCGAACCGCCGATGGCCAGCAACACACGCATCCCGTTTTCCAAGGCGCGTTCGTCCAGGATTTGTGTGATGCCCAGACGCTTGCGGGCCAGTTCCACGGCTTGCTTGCCGGTTTCTTCGGCGACCCGCATCCGGTCGGCAGTGACCGCCGGAGGCGTTGCCCCGCCAGAGACGGTCAGGCCCATGGCCTCGGCCAGACAAGCCATGGTGCTGGCCGTGCCCATCACGCTGCAGGTGCCGACACTGGGCACCAATTGGTTGTTGACCTCGTTGATTTCAGCCTCGTCGATGGCCTCGGACCGGTACATCGCCCAATAGCGGCGGCAATCGGTACAGGCACCGACCCGTTGGCTGCGGTGCGAACCGGTCAGCATGGATCCGGTGATCAGCTGAATCGCCGGCAAACCCGCCGATGCAGCCCCCATGAGTTGGGCCGGCACAGTCTTGTCGCAGCCGCCGATCAACACCACGGCGTCCATCGGCTGGGCTTTGAGCATTTCTTCGGTGTCCATCGACATCAGGTTGCGCAAAAACATGCTGGTGGGCGCGGCAAAGCTCTCGTGCAACGAAATGGTCGGAAAGGGCATCGGCAGGCCACCCGCCAGCTGGATGCCGCGTTGGACGGCTTCGAGCAATTGCGGCATGTTGCCGTGGCAAGGGTTGTAGGCGCTGCCGGTGCTGGCGATGCCGATCACCGGGCGCTCCAGCGCATCATCGGTGTAACCCGCACCTTTGATGAATGCCTTGCGCAAAAACAGCGAAAAACCACTGTCGCCATATTGGGTCAGGCCTTTTTTGAAGCCGGAAGGGGGTTGTTGATCGTTCATGTCAGCCCTGCAGATGATTGGGTGAGTATTGTGCGGCAATCGCTGCCGATTCGCTGGGGGGCATCCGGCGGTCAGCGGCGCCCAAATTGGGGACATTTGACCTTGGGCATGAAAAACATGCACCTTGGCAGTGCCCGCGCCCGACTTTGGTGCCATCATCGGGGCTGGAGGCTGGCATTGGTTTTGCACAGACCCATGCAGGAGAAATTGCCATGACACGGCTCGATGAGATGCACGACACTTCGGCAGGCCCGGATCGGGACCTGATTCGGCCCCATTACCGGTCTTACCACGCTTGGCTTCAGCGCCAAAGCCACCGCAGCATGGTTGATCGCCAACAGGAAGCCGAGATGGTGTTTCGCCGCGTGGGCATCACCTTTGCCGTCTATGGCGACAAGGACACCGATGGCGACGGCACTGAGCGGTTGATTCCCTTTGACCTGATTCCGCGCATCATCCCCGCGCACGAATGGCGAGAAATGCAGCGGGGTCTGGTGCAACGGGTCACCGCCCTGAACCGATTCATCCATGACATCTACCATGGTCAGGAGATCCTCAAGGCGGGCCTCATCCCCAGCGAAATGGTGTTGGGCAACGCCCAGTTCAGGCCCCAGATGCAAGGCTGGTCGGTGCCCGGCGACACCTATTCACACATCAGCGGCATTGACATCGTGCGGGCGCCCGATGAGCATGGCCAGCCGCGCTACCATGTGCTGGAAGACAATTTGCGTGTCCCCAGCGGCGTGAGCTACATGCTCGAAGACCGCAAAATGATGATGCGGCTGTTTCCTGAGTTGTTCAGCTTGCATTCGGTCTCGCCGGTGGCGCATTACCCGGATTTGCTGCTGGAGACCCTGCGTGCCAGTGCCCCGCCCACCACTGACGAACCGACCGTGGTCGTGCTGACCCCCGGTATGTACAACAGTGCCTATTTTGAGCATGCCTTTTTGGCCCAGCAAATGGGTGTTGAACTGGTGGAGGGGCAGGACCTGTTCGTGCGCGATGACTTCGTCTATATGCGCACCACCCAGGGCCCCAAGCGGGTCGACGTCATTTACCGCCGTGTCGATGATGATTATCTGGATCCGTTGGTCTTCCGGCCCCATTCGACGCTGGGTTGCGCCGGCTTGCTTCAGGCTTATCGGGCCGGGCATGTCAACATCTGCAATGCCATCGGGACCGGCATCGCCGATGACAAATCGATCTACCCCTATGTCCCGCGGATGATCGAGTTCTACTTGGGTGAGTCTCCTTTGTTGTCCAACGTCCCCACCCGCATCTGCCGTGACCCGAAAGACCTGCAATACACGCTGGACCACTTGTCCGAGTTGGTGGTCAAAGAGGTCCACGGTGCCGGTGGCTATGGCATGTTGGTTGGCCCGGCAGCCTCGAAAGCCGAGATCGAGGCGTTTCGGGCCGCGTTGCTGGCCGACCCGGCGCGCTACATCGCCCAGCCCACTTTGTCGCTGTCCACCTGCCCCACCTATGTCGAGGCGGGCATCGCTCCGCGCCACATCGACTTGCGACCTTTTGTGCTCAGCGGCAAAACGGTGCAGATGGTGCCTGGTGGCCTGACGCGGGTCGCTCTCCAGGAAGGTTCGCTGGTGGTTAATTCTTCACAAGGAGGCGGCACCAAGGACACCTGGGTGCTGGAGGACTGATCATGCTTTCGAGAACTGCCGATCACCTGTTCTGGATGTCGCGCTACACCGAGCGCGCCGAAAACACCGCCCGCATGCTCGATGTCAATGTCCAGACCGGCTTGTTGCCCCAGTCGGCTGCCGTGGCCCTGATGGGCTGGCGTGGCCTGCTCTCCATCAGCGAATTGCAGACCTCTTTCCAAGCCCTGTATGGCGACATCAGTGCCCACAAAGTGCTCGAATTCATGGTCAGCGATGCCGACAACCCCTCGTCCATCGTGTCGTGTCTGCATGCAGCACGCGAAAATGCCCGAGCCGTTCGCGGGACGCTCACGACCGAAGTCTGGGAGACCCACAATCAGACTTGGCTGGAATTGCAGGAGCGCTTGCGCCAGGGTGACCACGAGAAAGATCCGACCCGTTTTTTTGAGTGGGTCAAATATCGATCGCACTTGTCACGGGGTGTCACGGTGGGCACCATGCTCATGGATGAGTCTTTGCATTTCATGCGCCTGGGAACCTTTTTGGAGCGCGCTGACAACACAGCCCGCTTGCTCGATGTCAAGTTCCATGCAGTCGAAAGTGATTTCATGGGCGCGGCCAACCGGCGTGATCAGGATCATGATTTTTACCACTGGAGCGCTATTTTGCGCAGCGTTTCGGCGTTTGAAATCTATCGCCGTGTTTATCGCGACGTCATCCGGCCTGAGCGGGTGGCTGAACTGTTGGTGTTGCGCCCCGACATGCCTCGATCGCTGTTGGCCAGCATGAACGAGGTCGTGAGCAACCTCGATGCGGTTGCCAATGCGGAGTCGGCCGCCACCGAAAAACTGGCGGGTAAACTGCGCGCCGAGCTCAAATATGGCTCGATCCAGGACATTCTCGACAGCGGCCTGCATGCCTTCCTGACGCGATTTCTCGACCAGGTCAATGTTTTGGGCGGGCGCATCAGCCGGGATTTCCTGTTACCTTCCTGAGCTCCGGCCGCAGGCTGCTCAACTTTTGCCGCCCGCAGCCGATACTTCATCCTGAATGCTTGTTGGGAGTGTGTATGTCGCGCCTGTGGCTGATTGCCCTCGGGTTGATGTGGGGTCTGTCAGGATCGCCAGGGTCCTGGGCGGGTCAATATCGCCTGATGCCAGGTCAAGCCCATCGGGTTCCAGTGGGCATCGATGTGCGCAACCACGAAACCACCTGCAATGTCGAAATCCGGATCGACGGCGGCCCCCCTTTTCAGCAAACCGTCAGCGCCCCTGACTTCATCGCCTGGCTGGCGCTGGCCCCGTCGCGGCCCGGCAGTGTCCAGGTCAGTTGGCGCGGAGTGTTTGTGCGCACCGAAACCGATCAGCTGATCAATCCGTGTCCCACCATGGGCAGCACCCGCTTCATGGTCAGCAGCAGCAATATCGACATCCTGGCCGATTGGCAAGCCATGTGGCTAGAGCTGGGGCAACCCATGGCGAGCTGTCTGCAAACCGCTTTGCAGACGCAGGGTGTTCGAGTAGAGTGGTATGACCGCAAAGATCCGGTGGGCAGCCCGCATGATCAGGCGCTGACGCGCGGTCGTCAGGCTTGCAGCACTTTGCTGGCTCTGCCGACTCCCTGGGGCGGGCAAAGCCGCATTGGGCATGTCTGTCAACTGGGCGGTCGCGCCACCCGCTGTGACGGTTATTACGTCAGCACCACGGCCAAGGGTGTTCGGCTTGACGAACGGCAAGCGATCGAGCGTGTGTTGCGCGGAGAGCGCCTGACAGCGGTGCATGTCGAAAGCCCGGCGACCATTGCCGCTCGCATCCGGGCCGAAAAGGCCGCGCAAGCCAAGGCAGAGGCCGAGGAGGCGGCGCGGGTCGAAGCATTCAAGCTGGCCCTGGCCGAACAGAAACAACGCGAGCGGGTCGAAGAGGAGGCGCGCCAGAAAGCCGCCGAAGAAGAGCGCCAGCGCAAAATCAAGGCGGCCGAAGCGCGTGAGCGGGAATACCTGGAAAATCGCCCGTGGCTGGTGCGCAAGCTCTCGCGCGTCCAACCCAAGCCCTTGGAAGAGGAGACCGACCCGGCCACCGGCAAGGAGCCCTCCAAGGGCAATCCCTGAACCGGTTTCAGCCTGATTGGAGTTGCCGCACCCAGGCCAACGCCGTGGCTTGAGCTTGTCCGGCGTGCGTCGTGGCGCCATCGGCGCCCACCTCGGAGGCCAGATGCGGCCGCAAAAAGGCCTGTGGTCCTCCCACCATCACTTTGAGCGAGCGATTGCGACTCAGTTCGCGACACGCCATGATCGTGTCGTGGATGCCTGCGATGTCTCGATCATCCGCCACCGACAGGCCCAACACGTCGACCCACTCGTGGTGCATCAGGCTGGGCAGCGCGTCGTGGTCAACGGTGGGTCCCGCCAGCACATTCCAGCCGTGCCAGTGAAAAATCTCTCCTGTCACGGCCAAACCCAAGGTATGGCGACTGCTGCCAGGCATGGAGAGCACGATTTTGTGGGGCTTGCTGGGCCCATGACCCATGCGCAAGCGTTCGTCGGCGATGTCATAGACCAGCTCCAGCAACCGTTCCGAGCCCAACTCGACCGAGCGGTAATTCAGCCGATCGCTGGCCCACCAGTCACCCAGCACCACCGCAGCCCCGGTGATGGCCTCGACCAGAAACTGCTCGGCGTCGATCGAGCGCCGCAACATCTGCTCGGTGTGCCGCAAGAAGCGGCCTGAATCCAGTTCGAACGATTCCATCGCCATGGCCTCAATCTGGGCCGGGTCGAAAGCCGGGTAGATCCGCGAGGCCGGAAAATGGGTCTGATAGCGCTCCGCATCGACGAAGCCCTTGAGGGCTTCGCGCAGGGTGGCGGTGAATCGGGTGCGGTGGTCCATGGGTGGTGCTTGTCAGACACTTTAAGCGCAAAAACATAATGTGTCAATATTAATTGACACATTCAGTGTCAAATGAATTTTCTCTGAGGCAGGTTCTGACCCGCGTGCCGCAGCCGGGTCGAGGTGAGGTGTCCCGACCCCCTAAAATGAAAGTCGTCCATCACAAGGAGACCCAGCATGCAATTGCGACCCAACGAGTTCAAATCGGCATTGTCCCAAGGCCGGGTCCAGCTCGGTCTGTGGAGTTCGCTGTCCAGCAACTACAGCGCCGAAATCGTGGCCGGCTCGGGTTACGACTGGATTTTGTTGGACATGGAACACTCGCCCAACGATTTGCGCAGCGTGCTCAGCCAGTTGCAGGCCATCGCCCCATACCATGCCGAACCCTTGGTTCGCCTCTACCAGTTTGACAAAGATTTGGTCAAGCTCTATCTCGACATGGGGGTGCGTGGCTTTGTCTTCGCCAACGTCGAAAGCGCCCGTCAGGCGTGCGACATCGTGGCGTCGACCCGTTATCCAGCCCAAGGGGGTGTGCGTGGTGTGGCCGGACAACAAAGGGGCAACCGCTGGGGGCGCGTGCCCGGCTATGCCCAACACGCCCACGAGCAAATTTGTTTGATGCTTCAGGTCGAGTCTTTGCCGGGTGTCGAGCACGCCCGGGCCATTGCCGAGGTCGACGGTGTGGATGGCATTTTCGTGGGGCCGAACGATTTGGCCGCCTGTCTGGGTCACATGGGGCATTCCAACCACCCGGAGGTGCAGCAAGTCATCCGCCGGGTGTTGGATGACATTCGGGCCGCTCGCAAGGCCCCGGGGATTTTGGCAGTGGTCGAAGAGGATGCCAAGCGCTACATCGATTGGGGATACACCATGGTCGGCATCGGCTCCGACCAAGGTCTGCTGATCAAGGCCAGCGACAGCCTGGTGCAGCGCTTTCGCGATCACCTGGGCTCGTCCAAAACCTAAAGCGCAGTGCTGCCATGAACGAACTCGGACGCCTCGAAGACTTGCCAGCCGACTATGTCGAAGAAATGCGGCGGCACAACCTGGTCCCCCTGTGGCCCAGTCTGCGTGGCGTCTTGCCTCCCCAGGTGCCCAAGCGACACACGCAGCCCACCCATTGGTCTTACGCCACCCTCAAACCTTTGTTGTTGCGAGCCGGTGAGTTGACCCCGATTGAAAAAGCCGAGCGCAGGGTGTTGGTGCTGGCCAATCCAGGCCACGGATTGGACAAGATGCAGGCCAGCGCCGCGATGTACCTGGGCATGCAATTGTTGTTGCCTGGCGAATGGGCACCCTCGCACCGCCACACCCCCAATGCGGTTCGCATGGTCGTCGAAGGCGAGGGGGCTTACACCACGGTCGATGGCGAAAAATGCCCCATGAATCGTGGCGATCTGATTCTGACTCCGACGGGTTTGTGGCACGAACACGGCCACGACGGGACCGATCCGGTGATCTGGCTCGATGTTCTCGACCTCCCCCTGATGTACTACGTCGAGGTCTCCTACCATGTCAACGGGCCCCGTCAGCAGGTCCTCTCCGGGCAGGGCGAACGGCGTTACGCCCACGGTGGCTTGTTGCCCACCCCCATGTTCGAGCGTGGCCATGCGGCCTATCCCATGTTGCGTTACCCCTGGGCCCAAGCGCGCTCCGCTTTGCTGGCGATGGCGGCGGACGACCCCGCACAGACGCATGTGCAGCTCACTTATGTGAATCCGCACACGGGTGCCGATGCCGAAAACGTGCTGGGCTTTTACGCCCTCATGCTCAAGCCGGGGCAAACGCTGCGTTTGCCGGCGCGCTCTCCGGCCCAGGTGTTTCATGTCATTGAGGGCGGCATGCGCTTGTCATGTGCCGGCATCGAGCACACCTTGGCCGAGGCTGACACGGCTTGTGCGCCAGGCTACGAGGCCGTTACGCTCAACAACCTCAGCCTTGAACACCCCTGCTTTGTGTTCATGGCTGATGAGACACCCCTGCATCGCAAATTGGGCGTCTACGAAGTGCGCGGCTGAGTCGGCCGCGCGGTCAGGCTGTGGTTTTTCGTGCCATTTTGCGGGCGGAGGATCGGGGGGCAGGCGTTTTTTTCCCGGCCGTTTTTTTCGCTGCCACCGAGCGAGCTTTGGGCGCGGGTTGTCGGGCCTTGGCAGGGCGGGCGCTCGATGGGGCGCTGACCGCTGTGGCGTGGGCTTGCTGTTCGGCGAATTCCCGGCAACGCTGCATGGCCAACGGGGTGAATTCTGCGCGTGGCTGGTTGCCACCGATCACGAACATCAACAAATGCTCTTCATGGGGGGCACCACGGGTCACGTTCATGAAGCGGCGCGCCACCCCCGGCGGGAAGGAGATCACATCGTAAGGCTTGAGGTCGGCGTACAACTTCTTTTTGCCTTCGTTCCACTCGCAGCGCCACGTGCCCGTCATGGGGATGAAGGTTTCGTTGGTGTCATGGTTGTGCATCAGCGGACCACAACCGGGTTTGGCTTTGGCATAGCCCAGGTTAAAGCCTTCGGCGATGGCAATGGCCGGCATCATGGCGGCGTTGTCTCCCACCGGCGAGGTGGTGGCTTTGTTGCCCTTTTTGGGCGGGGCGAAACCGATCACGGCGTAAAGGGTGCGCTTGCATTCCGGCAGCGGGCTGTCAGGCAGACCGCCATCGGATCCCTTCAGTTGGGCAAAGCGCGCGATGCGCTTGTCCATGTCCTTTTTGCTCAATACGCGGATGTCTTTCCAGCTCGCCATGTCCCATCTCCTCGTCTAGGGTTGCTCTGTTCCTGCCTCCAGGTCGGAAGGCGTGGGACGATGGTAAGCCCGAGGAACAAAAAAAGCGAGTCACATCGGCGTCTGCTGATCAGACGCTCAGTAAAAAGAATGGCTGCGCAACGAAGGATTAAGACGTTTTCGCTTCGGCCTGATCGCCGGCCTTGGCGTCTTTGTCTTTGGGGGGGTAGCAGTCGTAGCAGGCAAACATCAGGCTGCCGGCCAGCCGCTTGTAAGAGCCGTAAGCGCGGGGCTTGTGAACGCCGCACTTGAAACAGCTCATGGTGGCTCCGGTTTGGCCGCGCTCACCGAAGGGAGAACCGCCGGTGCGGGATTTGTAACGCAAGCCATCGCTGCTGATCTGGGTTTTGCCGTCTCTAGTCATGACCATATTCTAGCAAATGACCGGGCACCCCGCCCAAGCTCGAACTTCTCAGTTTGATCAGGCCAGCGCCTCGGCCATGCGCACCAAACTGCGGTCGCGCCCAGCCGGGGCCAAGAGTGAAATTCCCAAGGGCGCGCCCAGTCGGCTGGACAGGGGCAGGCTGATTTGGGGCAGGCCCGTCAGACCCGAAATACAAAGCATGCGGATGGCGTTGTTGCGGTAGTTTTCCAGCTCGGACTCAGGTTGGCTGATCAGGGGGGCCACATCGGGCATGGTGGGCATCAGCAGCACCCCGTCATCGCCCAGCAACTCGTTCAGGCGCTGCGTCAGGCGGCGCCGGATCTCCCACGAGCGGGTCACTTGCTCATCGGTGACTTGGCGTGACCATTCAAAACGTTCCTTGACCCCGGCCCCCAGCGGGGGGTGGTAACGGCTGATGAGGTCACCGTCCACCGCCCAAGCCTCGCGACCCTGGATGTAACGGAAGGCCCAATAAAGCTCATCGAAGTCGCCAAAAAACCCATCCAGCGCTTGCGCAGCGCCGTAGCGTTCGGTGATCCGCTGGACCGCCGGTTGCAGGGCCGAGATCACCTCGCCATCGAGCAGATTCCAGATTTCATTCGGGCGAATCAGCCGCACCTTGTCGGGCAGCGGGTGGGCATCGGCACCCAACAACACATCGGCCACGCGGGCATACGTCGCGGCATCGCGGGTGAACCAGCCACAGGTGTCGAACGAGGGAGCCAAGTCGAGACTGCCCTCCAGGCTGACACGGCCATGGCTGGGTCGCAAACCATACAAGCCGCAGTGGTTGGCCGGTGCTCGCACCGAGCCACCCGTATCGGTGCCCAGCGCAAAGTCACAAACGCCGTTGGAAACCGCAGAGGCCGAGCCGGAGGACGAACCGCCCGTGATCCGGTCGGGTGCGGCGCCATTGATCGGGCTGCCGAAGTGCGCGTTCTGGCCGTTCATCGAGAAGGCCAGTTCGTCGGTCACGGTTTTGCCGATGAAACGCGCACCGGCGTCGAGCAGTTTTTGCACCGTGACCGCATGGCGCTGCTTGATGCCTGAGCGAGCCAGCACCAGGGGTTGACCTCCGCCGGTGGGGTAGCCGACAACATCAAAAAGGTCTTTGGCAGCAAAAGTCAGGCCCGCCAGAGGGCCGGTGCCTTGGTGTGACACCAGTACCTTGGGGTAGGGCACGAAACAGCGCAAATGCGGTGCGGGTGAGGTCTGGGCAGCCGTGACCGGGGGCTGACCCAGGGCTTCGATGGCCTGAGCCAGGCGGGCATCGCGCTCGGTCAGCCCGCCCACATCGTGACTGGACAAGACCAATTTCACACGGTTGTATACATTGGTGATTTCAGGGTGGTGGTCCTGGGCATGAGCCCAATCGGCCACTTGGTTGATGAAGCCCATGGCCTCGGCAAATGAATCGAATGCCCACTCTCGTGAGACTTGGGTGTGGGCGCTGTTCAGAGACCATTGACCCCAGGGGTGCGTACTCGGGTTGAAACTCATGGAAATTCTTTCAAAAAAAGTTGACTCGGCCCAAACGGTTGTCGCTGGCGGGCGTGCCTTGAGGCAGCAAACAGTCGTATATTCTGTCGTATTTGAAATTCCCAGGGAGTCACATGAGTTTGCCCACCCAGATGAAATTCGCAGCGCATGGCAGCGGCGGCGGCCCCGAGGTCATCCACATGAGCCAGTGTCCGGTGCCGAACCCCGCCGCTGGCGAGGTGTTGGTCAAGGTCGCCTACGCAGGAGTCAACCGCCCCGATTGCATCCAGCGCAGCGGACGCTACCCGCCCCCTCCGGGGGCTTCCCCCATCATGGGCCTGGAGATTTCGGGCGAAGTGGTGGCGCTGGGCGCCGGCGTGACGCGCTGGAAACTGGGCGACCGCCTGTGTGCATTGGCCAACGGCGGCGGTTATGCCGAGTACTGTTGTGTGCCCGAGGGGCAGGCCTTGCCCATCCCGACCGGTTGCGATCTCTTGCAGGCCGCAGCTTTGCCCGAAAACTTCTTCACCGTCTGGACCAATGTCTTCGAGCGTGGTCGCTTGCAAAAAGGTGAGAAGTTCCTGGTCCATGGTGGCTCGTCGGGCATCGGCCTGACCGCCATTCAGCTGGCTCATGCCTGGGGTGCCGAGGTGTTTTGTACCGTAGGCAGCGACGACAAGGCGCAAGCCTGCCGCGCCGCCGGTGCCGACCATGCGATCAATTACAAAACCAGCGATTTCGTCGATGTGGTGCTGCAAGCCACCGACAAACAAGGGGTCAACCTCATCCTGGACATGGTGGGGGGGCCTTACATCCAACGCAACCTGCGCATGTTGGCCCTGGATGGTCGTCTGGTCCAGATCGCCTTTTTGCAGCCCTCCAAAGTAGAGGTCGACTGGGTTTCTCTCATGGCTCGGCGGTTGACCTTCACCGGCTCGACATTGCGCCCACGCAGCACCGCTGACAAGGCCAGCATCGCCAGCGCTTTGCAACAGCAGGTCTGGCCCCTGTTGGCCGGGGGTCAGGTCAAACCCTATATCTACAAGGTGTTTGACCTCAGCGAAGCCGCCCAGGCCCATGCCCTCATGGAATCCTCACAGCACATTGGCAAAATCATGATGAAAGTCGGAGGCTGAGATGAGCAGGCCCTTGCCCGTAGGAGACATCACCGAAGCGCCCGTTCGCGTTGACGCTTTGCAGCGCCTGTACGATCTCATTGATCAACACATCGCCGAGCGTCGCTACCCTGGAGCCCAGATCGCCCTGGCCCATCAGGGGCGCTTGGTGCTGGACATGAGTTTTGGTCAAGCCCGCATGGGCACCGCTGGCGGGCCCGACGACACCCCGGTTCCTACCCGTCCCGACACCCTTTGGCTCTTGTACTCCAACACCAAAGTGATCATGGCGGTGCTGATGTGGCTGTTGCACGAGCGCGGCTTGCTGCGGTTCACCGACCGGGTGGCCGATCACCTGCCCGAATTTGCGGCGCACGGCAAGCAAGACATCACCTTGTTGCAAGTCATCACCCATCAGGCCGGCTATCCGGGACGGGAAGTTCCTCCGGCGGTGTTGCACGATCACGCCGCCGTGCGCCAGGCGGTGTGCGACTTCATCCCCGAGTGGACACCAGGCAGCAAGGTCAGCTATCACGGCCAAACCGCCCACTGGACCCTGGCCATGGTGGCCGAGGTGGTCACCGGGCGAGATTTCCGCGCCTTGGTTCATGACGAAGTTTTGCTTCCTTTGGGCCTGCACGAAGAGCTGTTTTTGGGCCTGCCCGAAAGCCAGTTGCCGCGCATGTCTTATTTGTATGAACCGGTCGCGGGTCAGGTGGGTGCGTTGCAACTCCGACCTGAAAACACCGACCGGGCCTGGCAGCTGGCTGGCGTGCCGGGAGCGGGTGCCTACGGCACCGCCCGTGGCATGGTGGCGTTGTATCAAATGATGCTCCAAGGGGGGCGTTTGGGTGAGGTGCAACTGATTTCACCCCGAACCCTCGAATACGCCATCCGCAACTACACCGGGGACCGTGTGGACGAGTTCATGGGCATGCCCATGCACCGCGGGCTGGGGCCGCATTTGCGGGGGCATACCCCTGGCATCCGGGGTTTGGGCTCGCTGGCGCACCCACTCACTTTCGGCCACGGTGGCGTCGGCACCAGTTATTGTTGGGCCGATCCCAGCACCGGGCTGTCTTTTGCCTATATCACCAACGCCAGGGTGGGCGAGCCTTGGCATTCTGTTCGCATGGATCAGGTCTGCAACCTGATGCACGCGGCCATTCAACCCTGAACCGGAGACATCATGCCGACCATTCATGTCGAACTTTTTGAGGGTCGCACGCTGGAGCAAAAGCGTGCCTTTGCCAAGGCCCTGACCGAGGCCACCGTCAAGACCTTGGGCTCCAAGCCCGAATCGGTGGAAATCATCTTCACCGACATCAAAAAACACGATTGGGCTACCGGTGGCCTGCTTTGGTCTGACCGCCCCGACAACTGACTTTTTTATTTCTGGAGTTTTCATGAATTTGCGTCGTCGTCAACTCATGGCCGCAGTCCCTTTGCTGTCCACCCCCCTGGCCTGGGCGCAGAGTGCAGCGTTTCCCGGCAAACCGATCAAGATTGTGGTGCCCAACGCCGCCGGTGGCGCGGCCGACATCACTGCGCGCACCGTGGGCCAAAAACTCTCCGAGGCCTTGGGTCAGCCGGTGGTGATCGACAACAAGCCCAGCGCCGGGGGCATCGTGGCCGGCGAGATGGTGGCCAAGGCCGAGCCCGATGGTCACACATTGCTGTTGATCTCCAGCGGCACCGCCGTCAGTGCCTCGCTGTTCAAAAGTTTGCCTTTTGACACCGTGCGCGACTTCAGTCCAGTCTCCAAGCTGGCCAATTTCGACTTGGTTCTGTGCGTCGCAGAAGGCGGGCGCTTCAAGACCCTGAACGACTTGCTCGAATACGCCCGATCCAACCCGGGCAAGCTCAACATCGGAACGCCCCAGGTGGGCACCACCCAACATTTGGCCGCCGAGGTGTTTTTGAGCACCGCAGGCCTGCAAGCCCAGATCGTGCCTTTCAATGGCACGCCGCCAGTCATCACGGCTTTGCGTGGGGGCAACCTGGACGCCATGGTGGAGATCCTCGGCCCTGTCATGGGCCAGATCAAGTCGGGGGCTTTGCGACCGGTGGCCGTGCTCAGCGACAAACGCGGAGCCGCCTTGCCCGATGTGCCGGCCGTGCGCGAGGCGGGTGGCAGCCTGGCCCAGTTCAATGTGTCTTCCTGGAACGGTTTGTCGGTGCCGGCCAAGACCCCGCGCGATGTGGTCATGCGACTGAACCGCGAGTTGCAAACCATTTTGGCCATGCCCGATGTCAAGTCCAAGCTAAGCGAACTCAGCCTGTACGCCCAAGGCAGCACCCCGGAGCAAGTGGGTGAGATTTTGCAGGCCGATATCCGCCGCTGGGCCGATGTGATTGCCCGCGCCAAAATCGAGAAGAAGTGACCGCCGCATTGCGCTGGTTGGGCCATCAGGCCCGATGGGCTTTGCCTGCCGGCGTGTTCGTGGGCATTTTGTGGCCCGACCTGGCCAGCGCCGCGCGACCCCTGTTGGCGCCTGCCGTGGTGGGCACTTTGGTGGCTGCGCTGCTGCGCATGGACTGGGGGCGCATGTGGGGCTGGGTCCGCCGTCCCTTATGGCCGTTGGCACTGACTTTGTGGCTGACCTTGATATCACCCTTGTGGGTCTCTGGGCTGTGCAACTTGTTGCAAGTGCCCGACGCCTGGGTGGTCTTGCTGGTCTTGCAAGCTGCAGGTCCGCCCATCGGATCGGCTGCGGCGTTTGCCATGTTTCTGGGCTTGGAGGCCAGTTTGTGCATGGTCACGACGGTCTGGGCGACCCTGGGTTTGCCCCTCACCCTGACCGTGATCGTGGCCGGTGTCCTGCCTCAGTACGGGATCGAGGTTGAGCTTTGGCCGTTTTTTGGGCGGGTGTTGGCGCTGGTGGTGCTGCCGTTCGTCATCGCCGCCGGATTGCGGCGCTGGCTCGGAGTCGATTGGTTGAAGTCGCGCGATGCCGAACTCGCAGGCTGGAACGTCGTCATGTTGGTGATTTTTGCCGTCGCGGTCATGGAGGGCGTACAAGATGTGTTGCTGCAAGATACCCCTTTGGCGCTGCGTTTGCTGGGCGCCGCCTGTGCTTCGGTCGTGCTCTGGCACGCGGTCGGGCACGCGTTGTGCCGCTGGGCCGGCTTGAACACGGCCTACACGGCCGCTTTGCTGACGGGGAATCGCAACATGGGCTTGTTGCTGGTGGTCACCGCGGGCACCGCCGGCAGCTGGTTCGCGTTGTATGTCGCCATTGTTCAGATACCCATGTATTTCGCGCCTTTGCTGTTGGGCCCTTGGTTGGCCCGGTCCAGGCGTTCACCCCCATCCTGAAGGAGACTCCCATGACCCGTTTGAAGGATCGCATCACCCTCGTCACGGGGGCCAGCCGTGGCATCGGTCGCGCCGTGGCTCAGGCTTATTTGCGCGAAGGCGCCCGGGTGGCCTTGATCGCCACGCGAGAAGATCGGCTGGAGGCCCTGTGCGCAGAGCTGGGCTGGCCTGCTGATCGCGTGTTGTGCATCGGCGCCGACGTGGCGCGTGCCGATCAGGCGCAGGCTGCCGTGCAACGTGTGTTGGCGCGCTGGGGCCAGATCGATGTGTTGGTCAACAATGCCGGCATCTACCATGCGGCGCCGTTTTTGGATCACAGCCCGCAAGATTTTCAGCGCCTGCTCGATGTCAATCTGTTTGGTGTCTTGCATTTCATGCAGGCCTGTTTGCCGCCCATGCAATCGCGGCGCAGCGGAGCCATTGTCAACATCGCATCCACCGCCGGCAAGTGGGGCTCGCGCAATCAGAGTGCGTACAACACCAGCAAACATGCCGTGGTGGGATTGACCCGTTGTGTGGCGCTCGAAGCCAGTGCGCACCAGGTCACCGTCAACGCCATCTGCCCGGGATTTGTCCAAACCGACATGATCGATGAGCTCAAGGCCCAGGCGGCTCAGGCGGCAGGCGCCTCGGTCGATGAGTTTGTTCGAGCCATGTTGGCCCGGGTGCCTTTGGGTCGCTTGATGCAAGCGGATGAAATCGCCGAGATGGCGGTTTATCTGGGCTCGGATGCCGCCCGGGGCATCACCGGGCAAAGTTTGCACATCGACGGCGGGATGGTGCTCTGAGCCCGCTTGGCTCAGGGGGCCAGGTAGACCCGTTGCAACAAGCCGATCAACTGGTCCTGCTCCTGTTCGCTCAGGCTTTGCGCCACCCGGCGCTCCAGTGCCGTGGCCCGTGCCTCGGCCTGTTGCATCAGGATGCGCCCGCTCTCGGTGGGGTAGAGCCCGACTGCACGACCATCCTGGGGATGCGGCTGGCGCTGGATCAGCCCACGCTTTTCCAGGCGGCGTACCAAGCCAACCAGGTTCGGGGGCAAGATGGCCAGCGCAGCGCACAACTGGCGCGATGTCACGCCCGGGTTGTGATGGATGACCGACAAGACCGAAAAATCCACGGGCCGCAAATCAAATTCGGCCATCTCGCGCACGAACTGTTCAATGATGACCAACGAGGCGCGGCGTGCGTTATAGCCCAGCAGGGATTCCAGGTAACTGGTGTCGATCAGCGGGTCGCGTGCGCTCATGCTGCCACCTCAGTGCCGACCAGGGCGGTGCGCATGATGCCCACACGCATGTCCCACTCGGGCAATACCCAGCGACGCAGTGCCTGGTGAGCCGAGCGCCAGCGTGCTCGTTCGGGCTCGGGCAAGTCACCGAGCCGGGGGGCGATGTGGGCCCAAGCCAGTTGCAGCATCCACAGACCCAGACCCCGCAAGTAGTCGTCCGCCAACTCAAAGGGCAACCGTGGCTGGTTTTGCACCCGTGCGATGTCTTGTGTCAGCTCTTGCCAGATCCGGGCCCGGCGGGCCAAATCGGGATCGGTGGCGGGCAGGGAGGCCAGCTCTAGAACCATCCACTCGGCCAAAGCCAGGCCGCCGTCGGGCAGCACCTTGCGTTGCAGCAGGTCGATGGCCTGGATTTCGTTGGTGCCCTCATAAATCATGGTCACGCGCGCATCGCGCACGTGTTGTTCAATGCCCCACTCGCGCACATAGCCGTGCCCACCCAGGACTTGCAGGCACTGGCTCGATCCCTCGAAGGCTTGCTGGGTGAACATCGACTTCATGACCGGGGTGGCCAGTGCGCACCAGCGTTGCGCCGTCTGACGGGTGTCGTCGTCGCTGGCATGCTTGGCACGATCGAGCTCCAGCGCAGTGCGATAAGCCAGCCATCGTCCGCCATCGATCCAGGCCCTCTGGGTGTCGAGCATGCGCCGCACGGCAGGGTGATCCTGGATCAGGTCAGCTTCCTGGCCGTTGCGGGCCACGCCCGGTGCTCGCATCTGGCGACGCTCTCGGGCATAAGCGTCGGCCTTTTGCCAGGCGGCATCCAGCAAACCGATGCCCTGCAGGGCCACATGCAGACGTGCGGCGTTCATCATCACAAACATGGCGCCCAGGCCTTTGCCGGGTTCTCCCAACAACCATCCGGGTGCGGCCTCGAAACGCATCGCACAGGTCGGGCTGCCGTGCAAACCCATTTTTTCCTCGATGCGGTCGCAATATACGGGCAAGCGTTGTCCATGGGGGTCGATCTTGGGCACCAGAAACAGCGACAGACCTTTGGGACCGGGCGGTGCATCGGGCAATCGGGCCAGCACCAGGTGGACGATGTTGTCCGTCAGGTCATGTTCGCCGCCGGAGATGAAAATTTTGCTGCCGCTGATGGCATAGCGCCCGTCTGCCATGGGCTGGGCCTTGGTTCGAGCCAGGCCCAGATCGCTGCCGGCGTGCGGCTCGGTCAGGCACATGGTGGCCAGCCACTCGCCAGTGGCGACCTTGCCCAGGTACATCCGCTTGAGATCATCGCTGGCGTGGTGCTTGATGCACTCATAAGCCCCGTGCAACAGACCGGGTGCCATGGTCCAACCATGGTTGGCGGCGCTGAGCATCTCGTACAGAGTGGCTTCGAGCACCGCCGGCAAACCTTGTCCCCCATCCTGGGGGTCGCAGGAGAGGGCGGGCCAGCCGGCTTGCCAAAACGCCTGGTAGGCGTCGCGAAAGCCATCGGGCATGAGCACTTCCCCGGCTTGCCAGCGGGCCCCTTGCTCGTCGCCCGCCCGATTGAGCGGGGCGACCACTTCGGCCACGAACTTGCCCGACTCGTCCAAAACCTGCCGCATCAAATCGGCATCGACTTCGGCAAAGGCAGGCAACCGCGCCACCTGGCGCGGCAAACCCAGCACCTGATCGATCAAAAACCACAGGTCATGGGTTCGGGTTTGGTAGTCCATGGCGCGATCCTCAAAAGGGTCAAGACTCGGCCGTGAAGCCGATGCGCTTGACCAGCGGGCCCCAGCGGTCGTATTGCTCACGCAGGCTCTGGGCGAGCTCTTCGGGGGTGGAGCCACGCGCCACCAATCCGACCACCGCCAGACTGTCGATCACCGATTTGTCGCGCACAGCGGCATTGATGGCGGCATTGGCAGCCGCCACCACATGGGCGGGGGTGCGCGCCGGCGCAAAGATCGAGAACCACTCGTCCACCGTCAGCTCGGGGAAGCCCTGTTCGGCAAACGTGGGCACTTCAGGCACGAAGGGTGAGCGGCGGGCGCCCGAGGTGGCCAGAATCCGCATCTTGCCGGCGCGGTGATTGGCCAGGAAGTCACCGTGCGGCGTCACCATGGCAGCGATTTGGCCGCCCACGACATCGGTCACGCCAGGCACCGAGCCTTTGTACGGCACGTGATTCATGGCGACCCCCGAGTTGATGCCCAGCAAAGCGCCCAGGAAGTGGGGCGTCGAGCCGGCACCCGGCGAGCCATAGTTGGCCAGCGTGGGATTGGCCTTGGCCCAGTCCAGGAACTGGCGCACATTTTTGACGCTTTCGGGCACCAGAGGGCCCACCGCCAAACCATGGTTGATGATCGATGTCATGGAAATCGGCACGAAATCCTTGAACGGGTCGTAGCTCAGGTTGCGATACACATGCGGAAACACCGCCAGCATCGAAAACGGCGTCAGCGCCAGGTGCGAGCCATCGGCCGGAGCCGGCTTGAGCACATCGAGGGCGATGCGGCCACCGGCCCCGGGCCGGTTGTCCACCACAGCCACATTCCGGGTGTAGGCACTGCCGGCCATCTTTTCGCCGACTCGTCGCGACACGATATCGCCCGAGCTGCCGGCCGGGAAGCCATAAAAAATCTTCACTTGCTCGATCGGCAGCCCGGCTTGGGCCCAGACCTTCTGGAAGGGGGCTGAGCCGAGCACGGTGGCGGCCAGTCCGGCCTGAATGAATTGACGTCTTTGTGTCATGGAATGGTCTCCTCTGGGTGGACGAAAGTCAGATGCACAAGGCCTTGATGTCCTCGGGCACCTCGATGGCCTTGATCCGTTCGGGATCGTCGGGGTGCCGGATGCAAAAGGCGCGCTTTTCGGTGCCCTCGCAAAGGATGTCTTCGCCCCGACGGATCTCGTGCCGGTGCGTGAACACCTTCGGGGACCATTCGATCACCGAGGTGTGTACTTGGATGCGCTGGCCGTAGGTGGCCGGCCGCATGAAGCGGGTGTGGATTTCCAGCAAGGGCGTCCCGATGATGCCGCGCGTTTTGACCAGCTCCCGCCAGGGCGGCACGCCACACTGCATGAAGAAGTTCAGCGACGACGCATCCATCCATTTGCTGAAATTGGGAAAAAACACGATGCCCGCCGGATCGCAGTCGCCAAACAGCACATCGACCTCAAAAACGACGGTCTTGCTCATGTCCGGTGCCTCAGCGGGGTGCCATGCGCAAAGCGCCATCGAGCCGGATCACCTCACCATTGAGGTGGCCGTTGGTCACGATGTGCAAAGCCAGGTCTGCGAATTCACCGGGCTGGCCCAAACGCGGCGGAAACGGGATCGAGGCCGCCAGCGAGGCTTGAATCGGCTCGGGCAAAGACTTGAGCAAAGGGGTTGCAAAAAGACCGGGAGCGATGGTGCAGACCCGGATGCCGTGTTGCGCCAGGTCGCGCGCCATCGGCAGGGTCATGCCGGCCACGCCCGCTTTGGACGCGCTGTAGGCCTGCTGGCCCACCTGGCCATCGAATGCGGCCACCGAAGCGGTGAAGACCATCACCCCGCGCTCGCCTCCTGGCAAGGGGTCGAGTCGGGCGCAGGCGGCCGCAAACAAGCGGCTCACGTTGTAAGTGCCGATCAGGTTGACCTGGATCACCCGGGCAAAATCTTCCAACGGCGCCGGGCTGCCATCTTTGGCCACCACCCGCTTGGCTGTGCCGATCCCGGCGATGCTCATCAGAATTCGGGCCGGGCCGTGTGCCGCCTCGGCCTGCACGATGGCGGCTTGCAGGCTGGCGCTGTCGGTGATGTCGCAAGGGCAGGCGACACCGCCGATCTCGGCCGCCACTTTGTGCGCTTGTTCGGCATTGATGTCGAGCACCGCCACCTTGGCGCCTTGTGCGGCCAGAGCCCGTGCCGTGGCCTCACCCAGGCCTGAGCCACCGCCGGTGACCCATGCTGCTTGTCCTTGAATCTTCATGTTGGTCTCCTGTTCAGGTGTCGGAGCCGGGTCTCAGACCGCAGGCTTGATGATGTAATGAAGTCGGTCTTCGTGCAAGGCGGTCACGGTATCAGCCCGGTGAGTCAGCACGGCACGCTGGTTGATCGACCCCTTGTCGGTGATTTCTCCCCGGTCAATGGTGGGCGGGTCAGCCAACAGGCACAAGCGTGCGATCCGGTTGGCGCTGCCGGTGGCGCTTCGGGCCAGGGTGTCGACCAGTTGCTGGAAATGCGCCTGCACCGGCGCGCTGGCCAACACATCGGCCAAGGGCGCGTCCGCGCCCAATCCGGCGAGTTGGCGCACCGCCGGGGTCGGGAAGACCATGGCCCCGACTTCCTTCATGTTCAGCCCGGTCAACACCACGTCCTGGATGTAGGGTGCGCCAGCCGCAATGATCTTGCCGCGCAAGGGGCCGACGCTGACAAAGGTGCCGGTCGCCAGTTTGAAGTCTTCGGCGATGCGACCATCGAATTGAAGACCCAAGTGAACATCGGTTTCATCGATCCACTTGACGGCGTCGCCTGAGCGGAAAAACCCTTCATCGTCAAAAGCGGCCTGGGTTTCGGCCGCATTGCGCCAGTAACCTGGCGTGATGTTAGGGCCCCGGTAGCGGACCTCTGTTTTGCCGTCGATGTCCACCAACTTCAATTCCAGGCCAGGCGTGGGCACACCCAGGTCGCCCGATCGAACCTCGGGGCGGGTGACAAAAATCGCAAACGGTCCGGATTCGGTCATGCCCAGTCCGGTGGTCATGGCAATGCGTTGACCCAGCTCCATTTCTTGCGATTCGTACAGGCTGTCCCAAATCGGTTGCGCCAGCGCGGCACCGGCGTAAAAAAACATCTGAACCCGGGACAACAGGGTTTTGCGCAAGACGGCGTCTTGCTTCATGGCATGAGCGATGGCTTCGAACCCGGTCGGCACATTGAAGTAAACGGTCGGAGCGATCTCGCGCAGATTGCGCAAGGTCTCGCCCATCAGGGCCGGGGTTGGCTTGCCATCGTCGATGTACAGCGTGCCGCCGTGATACAGGATCATGCCGAAGTTGTGGTTTCCCCCGAAGGTGTGATTCCAGGGCAACCAGTCGACCAGCACCAGCGGTGATTGGTCCAGGACCGGCATCGACTGCACCATCTGCTGCTGGTTGGAGCACCACAACCGTTGGGTGTTGATCACAGCTTTGGGCAGTTTGGTCGATCCGCTGGTGAACAAAAATTTGGCGATGGTGTCGGGGCCAGTGGCTGCCATGGCACGGTCCACAGCGTCGGTGGCCGGGGTCGCTTGCAGGTCTTGCATCGACAAGGTGGGGCGGTCCGGGCACTGGCCCTCGGCCAATGCCACCAGGCAATCGGCGGGCACCGCTGCTGCAATGGCTTGGGCATAGCGGGCGTCTTGTGCAAACACCAGGCCCGGGGTGACCGTGCGCAGCACATGCTTGAGTTTGTCGTAATCCTGGCTGACCAGCGAGTAAGGCGGAGACACCGGTACAAAGGGGACGCCAGCGATCAGGCAACCCACGGCGAGTTGCGCATGCTCCAGGCTGTTTTCACTCAGAATGGCCACCGGACGCTCGGCGCTCAGTCCACGATCGATGAGGTATTGGGCAATCGCACGACCTTGGGCCCAGACCTGTGCATAGCTCAAGTGCTGCCAGTCGCCCCAAGTGCCGTCGCTGTGTTTCATCCGACGCGCCATGAAGGTCTGCTGGGGTTTTTGCTTGACCCAGTGCTGCAATCGGTCGGTGATGCGTTCGGGGTAGTCGCCCAACGCCTGCTCAGCCATCAGGTAACGGATCCCTGGCGAACCCTCGCGCAATTGGACACGGGTCACGCCAAATTGCATGGGCCGAAATTGAATGCTCATCGATGTCTCCTCGTCACGCTCTGGGGCGTTGGATCGTGGTTTCAGGCTTTTTTGACTTTATCGGCCTTGCCCTGCAAGAAAGCGTTCACCCGGGCCTTGGCCTCGGGGGCGGCTTGGGCGATGGCCGCCATCATGGCTTCGGTCATCAAGCCGTGATCGGCGGGTTGCTCGGCGATGCGGGGCAACACATGGGTCAGGGCATAGTTGGTGAGGGGCGCGTTGGTGGCAATGCGTCGGGCCAGCTCCAGGGCTCGATCCAGAGCCTGCCCGGTGGGCACCACATACTGGGACAAGCCGATGCGCTCGCCATCGGCGGCGTTGTAAACCCGACCGGTCAGCATCATGTCGGTCATGCGGGCCACCCCGATCAGTTTGGGCACCCGCACCGAACCGCCGCCGCCGACAAAAATGCCGCGCGTGCCCTCGGGCAAGGCATAAAAGGTGCTCTCGTCCGCCACCCGGATGTGGCATGCGCTGGCCAATTCGAGTCCGCCGCCCACCACCGCACCATGCAATGCGGCCACCACGGGCACCGGGCCAAACTGGATTTCGTCCAAGGCCCGATGCCAACTGCGTGAGTGCATCACCCCTTGCCCGGCATCGCGCTCTTGCAACTCGGACAGGTCCAGCCCGGCGCAAAAATGATCGCCCTCACCATGGATCACGGCTGCTTTGACTTGTGCCGGTAAATTCATGAAAGTGTCACGCAAGGCCAGGATCAGGCCATCGTTGAGGGCATTGCGCTTGACGGGTCGGCTCAGGCGCACCACCGCCACATCGCCGTCGAGGCTCAGCTTCAGATCTGGGTCAGTGGGGGTGCTCATGCGCAAACTCCGCTAATCAGTTATTTTTTATAACTATATGAGCTGCGTCGCAGTCTGAAACTAGGGCTTACCCTAGATCAAGACGCGACGCCAGGCCGGGTTGCCATGGTCTGAACGACCGAGTCGGGTGTGATTCGTTAGAATGAAGGACTGAATATCCCTTGTTAGGAATCACCATGGCCGCCTTGTTGCCCAACATCGATCCCGATGGCTTGCTCGAATTTTCGGTCGTCTACACCGACCGCGCCCTCAATCACATGTCGCAACGCTTCCAAGGCGTGATGCGTGACATCTCGGGCATGCTCAAGCAGGTTTACAACGCTCACTCGGTGGTGCTTGTTCCAGGCAGTGGTACCTTCGGCATGGAAGCCGTGGCGCGCCAGTTTGCCGGCGGCCAAAAGGTGCTGGTGGTTCGCAACGGCTGGTTCAGCTACCGCTGGACCCAGATTTTCGAGATGGGCCAGATTCCTGCTCAAGAAATCGTCCTCAAGGCCCGCCCGACCAGCGCTGCGCCTGAAGCCCCCTGGGTCCCATGCCCGGTTGAAGAGGTGGTCGCCACCATCCTGCGCGAGAAACCCGCCGTGGTTTTTGCCCCCCACGTCGAGACCAGTGCCGGCATGGTGCTGCCCGACGACTACATCAAAAAGGTGTCCGATGCCGTCCACCAGGTGGGTGGCTTGATGGTGCTCGATTGCATCGCCTCGGGCGCCTTGTGGGTCGACATGAAAGCCACCGGTGTGGATTTGTTGGTCAGTGCGCCCCAAAAGGGCTGGAGCAGTTCACCGTGTTGTGCCATGGTCATGCTCAGCGAGCGTGCCCGCCAGGCGATCGACGCCACCCAGAGCAGCAGTTTTGCCTGCGACCTCAAGAAGTGGCTTCAGGTGATGGAAGCCTACGAGGCAGGCGGCCACATCTATCACACCACCTTGCCCACCGACGCGCTCACGCGCATGCGCGAGATCATGATCGAAGCCCGTGAATACGGCTTTGAAAAGATCCGCGCTGAGCAAATCGAATTGGGCCGGCAGGTTCGTGCCTTGCTTGAGGGCTGCGGGATTCGCAGCGTCGCGGCCGAGGGCTACAAAGCCGCTGGCGTGGTGGTCAGCTACACCCGCGATCCTGAAATCCAGAACAGCAAGAAATTCCTGGCTTTGGGCCTGCAAACCGCCGCCGGCGTGCCTTTGCAGTGCGACGAGGGCAAAGATTTCATGACCTTCCGCCTGGGCTTGTTCGGCCTGGACAAGTGGCATCAGCCCGAGCGCAGCGTCAAGCACCTGGCTCAGGCCCTCGAGGCCCTGGGCTACACCCGCAAAGCCGCCTGAGCTCCCTTTGCCATGACCGCTACCCCCTGCGCTTGAGCCCAGGGGGTTTTTTTCAGGGCGTCAGCTTGAGTTCGTGGGCCCAGCGCGGCGGATTGAATTGCAGGGGGCGGTATTGCCCGGCCGCCCACTCAGAGGCCATGTTGCGGTAGCGCGGATCGTGCACCACGCCACTTTGGCCGGTTTGGTAGATGAACACCGATTGCTCCGGATCAGACAAATCGTACAGGGCTCGCAAAGAGGCCGCATGCCGGTTCATGAACGGGCCGTCTGCTTCATTCGCATGGTATTGCCCCACATTGACCGTGTAACCGTCACCCGCTGAAGGCACCTGGACATTGAACCAACGGGCCAGGGCTGCCACTTGGCCCAGTGGCCGGTGGGCGCTGCGTGCCGCGTGGACCTGCCCCCATCGCCAACGACCCACATCCTGGCCCTGGACGCCGGCAATCCGATCGAGCGCACGCTCCAAAGCCCGGCTGGACGCCGCCTGACAACCGGCTTGGCCGCACCACCAGAGGTCGTTGCGTTCCAGCATGCCCTCCAGCCCGGCTCTGAAGTCGCGCTTGCCATACAAGGCTTTGAAGCGTGCCTCACCGATGCGAGGCGAGATCAGGCCGCGCGCCAATTCATCAGCCCACACCGCACCGATCAGGGGAGCGGCCTGGTCGGCGCGCATGTGGCCGTCAAAGCCCTGCAAGGCAGCCATCGCCGCTGCCGCCAGCGGGTGTTGGGCTTGCGACTGCAACAGATGAGGCCACAGGCGCAGCATCGCTTCGGACTTCACATCGTTTTGCAACTCGCGCATGCTGGCCATGTCGTGCTGCGCCCGCGCCAGAAGCTGTTGCTCGATGCGCTGGTAGCGGTAGGGCAGGATCCAGTCCTGTGTCAGAGGGTCGGGGCGGCCGGGGGGTTCGATGCGTTGGTTGGCGGTGGCCATCCAGTGGCGCTCGCCCAGGTCTTGCGGCAAGTCGGTGGTGGCACGCCAACCCTGCCAGTCGTACTGTGGCATCCAGCCCGGGGCAGGCGCCACGCCACGCAAGTCGTTGTCGGCACGCCGGACGGGCGCTTGCCCGATCGCCCGCATGCGGATGTGTCCTTGCACATCGGCGGCCAGTGCGCTTTGCATGGGGGAGTGATGGTGTGCGAAGGCCTCAAACACACTGTCGACGTCTTGTGCCGTATTGGCCAGCAGGCCCGCCAGCACGCCCCGGTTGTCGTCGCTCAGGGCGCTGAAACGCAAGGACAGCACGTGCCGGCTGAGGTCCAACACCTCGGCATGGCTGCTCACGGCATCGCTGATGACCGGACCGTGGCGGGTGCTGCGGGGCTTGAACACCACATCGGCATGTCCTTTGACCCGGATGGTTTCGGTCCGGCTCTGGAACGGGGCCCAGCCGGTGGGGGTTTGGTACTGTTCGGGTTGGTCAGGGCGGATGCGCTCGATGTAGAGGTCTTGCACATCGGGGCCGGTGTTGGTAAAGGCCCAGGCCACCCCTGGTGTGCGCCCCAACACCACAAAAGGCAAGCCGGGCAGGGTGGCGCCGATCACTTTCAGGGGTTTCCAGTCGTGCCCGTCGGGGCCGCGCCCGGCCGGCGCTTGCAGGCTGGCGAAGTACCAAATTGCCGGAGCGCTCAGTCCCAGATGCGGATCGTTGGCCAGCAGGGGTTTGCCACTGGTGGTGCGCGGCCCGGCCAGTGCCCAATTGTTGCTGCCTTTGCCTTCGTGTGTGCCAGCGTTGCGCACCCAGTCTTGTGCCCACAGTGCCCAGGCGTCTTGGACGGTGCGGCTCCATTCAGCCCGGGGTTCGGGCGCATGCCGGGTGTAGACGCCCAGTGATCGATACAACTGCGCGAGATCCACGCTGCTCAGCGGGGCCTCGCCGGGGTAAGGCGGCATCAATTCCCACAGGCGCTGGGTATCGAGCACTTGCAACAGCGACAGGCGGGCGTACTCATGCCCCCAATTGCCGCCCAAGTCCAGCGCCATCATCAACGCCCAACCCACGCTGTCCTCAGGGGTCCAGGGCGGCTCGCGATCGCCCGGCTTGACGCCCAGCAGGTGAAATTCGGGTGAAAGCGCTTGCGGGCTCTGCGCATGAAAAGCACCGATGCCGGCGCTGTAGCGTTGCAGCGCTTCCTGGGCATGGGCGGGCAAGCCCCGGTATTGGCGTTGGGCTGCGCCCGCGATGTCCAGCGTGCGCAACAACTTGTCCAGCTCCAGCGTGGCGGGTCCCAGCACCTCGGACAGTTGCCCGTGCATCAGGCGCCGGTTAAAGGCCAGTTGCCAGCCGCGCTCCTGGGCATGCACAAACCCCAGGGCAAACCAGGCGTCCTGGGGGGACCGGGCCTGAATGTGGGTGACGTCCGCATCATCGCGCCGGACCAGCACCTCGGCCGACAGACCCTGAATGCTCAGCGTTCCGTCCAGTTGGGGCAGGGCGCGCCAGGCGTAGAAGGCCACGGCAACGGCCAGCGCAAAGATCAAGGCCAATAAAGCCCACAGTGACTTTTTAAGCATGTCCACAAGCTTAGCTCATGTTTTCAATGGGAAACAACCTGTTTATTGGAACATCGGAGGAGCTTCGCAATGTTCCC
>JACCEC012217404.1_pt1 | contig 35568 bp, 55 predicted proteins | sample 7450121 | NCBI WGS metagenome assembly JACCEC01 (sample SAMN15323455, study PRJNA562643) | freshwater metagenome | isolation source: river surface water | place: USA:Blue River Watershed | collected 2017-08-18 | reverse complement strand
GTGGTCGCAACATTTACACTGATAATCACAGCCACCATAACAATTAAAATAGTTTCAATCATTTTACAGTCCTACACTTTTCTTAATTACATACCGGGCGATCTTTTCATCAAAGTACATGCGAACACCATCTTTGACAGGATCAGCAACTACGATTTCACCTAGTTCAGTAGCAAGGGCTTGCGTAAACTTAAGCAAAATAGAATAAGTATCCTCAGACTGACTCAACGGATCACGATCCAAAACTTGTACTGTATCGTTAATTAGTTTTTGAATTTGTTCGTTCATTTTGATTCCTTTAGTTAACTGTCTATGTAGTGATTATATGCCCAAAACGCTTTATTGTCAACCTTTTACACCGAATGTGTTAAGTGCGGGTTGTAATGTATTAATCAATTCAGTCTCACGTGCATGAGCAGGACGCTTGCCTCGAACAACTTCTAAGGTACCGAATACAAAACGCTCGGCACCTCGTTCACGCAATGCACGGCTTAGGCCCCAATTCTTGTTTTCAGCAAGGGCCCGTTGCATGTGTTTTTGCATACGACGGCGTAATGTGCGAAACACATTACCATTGAATGACAATGCAGTCAGACCGATATAGTACTCAAGTGTTACAGTATCTTGGATAAAGTACACTATATGATTTCGGTCACTACGGCGTTTTCTTGAGTTCATACATGAATTATAGCACCATATCCAATTATTGTCAACCTTTGGGTAGGTCCGTCTTCCAAATAATCGCTATTTACTACATAATGATAAATAATAGTATGAACAAATATTTTCATTGGTATAATAAGTTAATAATCAGTCGCAAACAACGAGTTTTACCTGCGGATACATATGCTGAAAATCATCATATTATTCCTAGAAGTTTAGGTGGGGATGATTCAAATGATAATCTAATCAGATTATTACCTAGAGAACATTTTATAGCACATCTATTATTAGCAAAAATTCATACAGGTGAAAATGGAATGAAAATGGTTCACGCATTACGCCGCATGTTAACTGGTAAGGGCCGATATATTCCAAATTCTAGAGTATATCAGATAATCCGAACTCTTTCCATGGAAAAATGTTCTGGCAAGAATAATCCAATGTATGGCAGAACTGGAGAAAATCATCCTAGTTTTGGTAGAAAAGAGTTAATATATAATGACGATTTTAGGGCTAAAATAAGTGCTACTAGTAAAGGTAGAACCGCTTGGAATAAAGGTTTATCTGGCGCTGTAAAAATGTCCGAATCAACTAAACAGAAAATGTCTGAATCTGCCAAGGGTAAAACAAAATCAGATGAATGGAAAGCCAAAATAGGAGAACAGACTAAAAATAGTCCTGTAGTAACTTGTCCTCATTGCGGTATATCCGGAAAAAATGCCCCCATGAAAAGGTGGCATTTTGATAATTGTAAATTATCTACGGGTTAATTGATTAATCTTTGCGATTGCTTCTGGGCTGGTTTCTTCAAGTTGTTCGTCTGGAGCACCTTGCTTTTTATCAGCATTGGGTTTGTGGAAAGTGCTATAGATTGCCCATGCGGCTTGTTGCTCAACGGGGTTTTTGCCCTTCATCAAGGGATTATTCTTGATCCATTCTTCTTTGGCTTTTCTGTCTTGTTTCAACTTTTCCATTCCAATGGAGTCTTCCGCTACACCTTGCTTTTCTAACTTAGCAATTTTGGCTTGTAGTTGTGCTACTTCTTTAGGGTATTTGTGCTTGCCGGCGGCAATCTGTGCCAAACGCTTTTTATAGTGGGCAAGCATATACTCTGGAGTCATATAACTTTCATGCCCGGGATGGCGACGGTCGCTTGGATTACCAGCCCAACTCTCTACGCCATCTTCGGATAGATTTTCTTGTTGTGCGGCTTCAATCAGATTGATATAGTCACGGAAAGATTTATTTGTCATAGTATACTATTTATCTTCCCGTTTCCAAAATCTAAAGGTTTCTGTCAATTTTTGACGGATGTATTCTTCAGATTCTGGGTCAGCGTTTGCTAATTCGCTATCCACTAAATCGTGGATTTTAGTCCATAATTCATTGTATAGGTCTTGTGGGTTCATTATTCAACCCCGAAAAAATGTCGCTTGACCGTAGCAAAATCTGGCCAGGGTTGATCGTCCAGTGTGGCATTAAGAATGTAAGCATATACTTCAACTAATACCAACTCTGCGAATTTTAAGTCCACAAATTGTTGATAATGATCCAGTTTAAGTCCAGCGTCAACGCTGTCAACATAGTCCGTGGCCTGTTGTTTAAGTTCTTTAATTCGTTGGTTCATTTGTCTAATCCTTTAACAAAAAGACTGCCTACTATTGCCAACAGGAATAACATTCCAAGAGCAATGGCATACACTATTAAAAATTCCGTCATTCTTCAACTCCGAAGTCAGTTTTTACAGAATTTTTGATATGCTCAACCATGGCCCGTGCTTCACTACTTTGAAAAATTTCAGTGTGTGCTTCAACAATATCCAATGTTCGTTGAACAATCAACTCGGCGAACTTGTCCTTTAGTTTCGATAACTGTGCAGGGGTCAGCATGGTCCAGGTTTCTGGCACAGCCTGATCCAAGGCCTGCCCAAACAGTTCGTTGGTTCGTTCGTTCATATTTTACTCCTCAACAATTTCACATTCAGCAAAATGTTTGTCAACAAATGCCCATGCTTCTTCCTCAGTGTCAAACCAGGCGACCGCAGTTCCTGCCCAACGCTCAGGACCAGTGCCGTCAACATCGCCACCGTATTCAACTTCTCTAACAACGAATTGGGTCATTTTGCCCTCCATTCTGTCACGCCTTCTTTTTCACCGAAGCCCATATACTCAGCAACATAATCACCTGCATATTCGCAACCGGCTTCTTGTGCCATGTCTGCGGCATCAGCACACATACGCACAATCAACTCGGCGAATAGTTCATGGTCAAAATGCCGGGTCACTGTGGTTGATGTTAATGTAGGATCAACCACAGAACTATAGTAGGTGTGCTCCACTTCGCGGTGAGCCCTTTGATACAATTCAGCAAGTTTACTTCTCATTTCAATCACCTTTTCTTTACTATACCCATAGTATATCAGATTGCCCATTTATCGTCAACCGAAATTTACTTTGGTATTCAGTCAAAATTTACTTTGGTATTGTGTTAGTGAGTACTTACTTGGACTAGATTCGCTAGATGTGTGTCAGAGTCTATGGCCAAAAAGAATATCGGTCCTAGCGTCCCTAGGGGTCAAAAATGAATACTTTAGTTAGCCAAATTGTAGTACTAAAGTATTCACAAATTCGTCTGAGCTATCACCCAAATCGTGGTCTTCACAAAACACACTAACATCACCGAATTTTGCAAGCTTGCGGCCGGCATCATCATTATCACAAACGGCTACTACTTTTCTATTAAGCATGGTAAGCCAATTTCTCAAGTCGGGACTAGGATTGTTACTCAGTACTGCTAACGCACTATATCCTTGCTCAGTAAGTCTTGCCGCATCAAACACCCCCTCAGTTAAGAAAACAACATTGGGACTTAAATGCAAACTTTCTACTCCCCAAAAGGCAAGAGTGGGTTGCTTTCTATAAGTGTAGTAGCGTCCTTCCCTTGCATGGTTTTGTCTTTTCTTTTCACCTTCGGGTCTATATTGTTGGAATCCAACAAGTTGTCCACTTAAATTGTAAAGATAGAATGTAGCAACACGATTCACTTCATCCACAACAGGACGATGGAGTTCTAAATCCAAATGTCTGTCTTTGAGGTGTTCTGTAACTGTTTTCATATCCTCAATTATAAACCCAAACTGATTATTTGTCAAGTTTGGGTTTGTAGTACTTTAGACTTTACCTTCGTAGTCTGCTCTCACATACCACTCGGGGACATAATCTTTGTTGTTGTGTTCTTTGTTATAAGAAATAGCACGATTGCGGGCTTCGTCTTCGTTGTCGTAATACTCAGTGTCCCAATGCTTTTGACCACTGAACCGATCATACTCGGTGAACACTACTTTGAATAGACCTTTTTGTAAAGTGACTTTTGCCATATAGTCTTCCTTTCTCGGGGGTTATTAACTACTGTATAGACAGTTTAACAGAAAGTCCATTTATTGTCAAATAATGGTAAAAATCGCTAGATGTGTATCAGTATGAGTTCCTGAATAGTCTAGCGATTTTGAAGCCCCTGAGGGTCAAAAATGAGTACTTTTGTTTGTAAAAAATGTAGTACTTTAGTGTACTACTTCTCCTACACTTGTGTTCATGTAAGTTTTGATTTCTTTATTCAAGTCTTTTTGAGTATATCCTAAATCGGCTAATTCTTGTATTAATGCTACAAATAATCCATGAGTAGCAATACCGGGTATATATTCAGGATCATCATTATCATTTTCAAATTCATCTAATAATGGTAATAATGTATCATATATAAAATCGCACGCTATTAAAGCACTATTTTCTATTTGTTCTACTTCTTCAGCAGTATTAACCATTTTAGTTTCTTTTGTCATAATATTACTCACTTACTGTTTTAGTATATTCATAATTAACAGTTTCTATATTCTCACGGAATATAATAGCACCATTTTTTAAATGAAATCTTCTAGCCATTTCTGTTTTAGGACTTAATGTCACAAATCTATTTACACTAGGATATTGCTCCTGAATACCTTTTACCGCTTGTATTAATAAATCACGACCTTTGCCGGCTTTATAACTCCATATAGTATAAAATACTGCAGTAGTTGGAACTTCGGCAGTATTAGATAAATCATCTACACCAGCCGGAACAAAATCATGAAAACTAACACATACCATTGCATCCGGGTCATCTTCATTATTTGCTAATGCGGCAACCATTCTACCATTACTAACTCTAAAGTCAGTTGGTATTTCTGGTCTTACTGGGTCGTCTTTAATAAAAGATAATAATTTGTGTGTTAGGTCTGTGATGAAGTGTAGCATGATGGTGTTCTCTTTTGTGTATTTATACAATATTGTAAATATACGCTTATTTAGTTTGCTAACTAAATATTAGCATGTCAGAAATATTACAATGGGAAACTGGAATTAATGGGTACAAAAAACATTCCCTACACAATAATCATTTTACTACAGAGTTAACCGAATGTCAATTTGAAAAGGGTAGGAATATTGATGATATTTTTCTTGACCATTTAATTGATCGCCCAAGTAGTCCAGTAGAGTTATTATATAGTGGTGGTTTGGATAGTGAATTAGTGCTTATGTCATTATTGCGCAATAATATACCAGTAGAAGCAATGACTATGGTAATCACTATTAAAGGTGCAATACTTAATGTAGTGGACCTTTATTATTCTGAAAAGTTCTGTAGGGAGAATAATGTCAAACAAAATCTATTTTATTTTGATGCTGTAGATTTTTATGAAAGTGATAGATATTTAGAATATGCATTACCATTCAATATTATTGAACCACATGTCCCCAGTCATATGTGGCTTATTGAACAATGTCATAATTATCCTATTATAGGTGGTGATTGGCCTTGGCTTCAAGTTGAAAAGAAAGTATTATCCCCATTTAAATTGGCATTCAGTAGTTATGAGAGATTTATGAACTCAAAAGGTATCAATGGAATAGGTAATATGATTAGCCATAGTTTTGAATCTAGTTATTACTTTATCGAAAAACATTTACATGCACATAAAAAAGGAAATGATTCTTTTCATACTGTTCCTTTTTTAAAACATAAAATGTATAACACAAAAGAACCTAGAATTAAAAGCTACGGTTGGGAACAATGCCCTATTCAATTATTTAATATTAATAAATATAAGGTTGCGCTTTGGGATAAATTAGGCTCACCTAAATCTACCATAACTTGGAACAATCAAATTTCAACATTGATTGATTCTACTGAAAATACTAACTCATTATTTGTCTAATAAATATATCATGGAAGATATTTTTGACACTACATTTGATTCTATTAAGAATCCATATGAATCATTTTCTCATAGTTTAGTTTCTAGTAAATTATGGCTTTGTGAAGAATTAGAATGGGTACTTGACAAACAATTAATTAAAAACCCAGTAGTCAATATACTTGCTAGTTGGGATAGTTTATTAGCATTTATGTTATTAATCAGACGACCTAAATTCTACGGCGTGGTTAATTCATATGATATTGATAGTAATTCAATTAATAGTGCAAACAAAATATGTGACCATTGGGTATATGAATATCCAAAAGTTTACAATCATGTTAAAGATATAAACAAATTAGACTTCACCAATGCCGGACTAGAATCAGTTTTCATTAATACAAGTGTTGACCAACTTGACAATACTAGTTGGTATGATGTTATTCCTACAGGCACAATTGTATGTTTACAATGTACTGATTTGCCAATTGACAATGATGGATGGGATATTAAACAAAGCCATGATATTGAAGGCTTTATGTTGACATATCCTATGTCACATAGGATGTTTACTGAATCTAAAGAATTTGATTACGGGCACTTAAAATTTAAGCGCCACATGATAATCGGTATTAAGTAACATTTTTCATATAGTATTTCTTACTATACACACCCAATGTTCCTTGATAGGGATCGTTGTTGTTAAACATATTAGTAAAACTAGTCTTTAAGAAATTCATTGCTTCAGTAAAATTATGTGCGGATTGCCAATTATTTTCTAATCCCACATTAATTAATTTCTGAAACACTGCTTCACGACCGTTGTTTTTATACTTACTTTTACCATTCTGAATTCCTAGATTTATATTCCAGGCAGCACCGCGGCCACATGCAATACAAAAATCATCATAATACTTACTATGCGAATCTCCGCAATATTCTTTGAGGAATTCATTAGTTATCATACTAGGTCGTTTTACATTTTTCATTGTAGTAATTGAAAAAATAGTATCGCTAGGAGATCCAAATTTACTATGTAACAACGGATCTAGTTGTTGTACTTCATATTCTGCACCACCGTATGTTTTCTCAATATGATTCAATGTCATCCAACTTTGTTTTAAATGAACCTTAGGCATGTCAGGCGCATAATAAAATAATTCAATATTAGGTATATCAGTGATAAATGTTTCCATTGTTTTATCAATAATAGCTGAATAATATTTTCCGTTTTCTAGAATGATGCGGGGCTTATCCACGCCAAGTATAACACCATGATTGGGTTCATCCGCATGCATAATCTGTTTCACATAGAAGCTAAAATTAGTTGGTTGAAAATAACCATGCACTAAAGCTGTTGCGGGGTTTTCTAACCAATCATCAGTAAAGTATGTATCAAATTCTTCAGGACCCACATCGACTGTTGTTACTTTAGTGTTTGGATATGCACGAAGGAAATTATGTACGTGAGGATATATTAATCTAATCAACTCATCCTGACGCATTGAATTTGTTTTTAAATTCAACAATACAATCTCATCTAACGGTATATTAAAATAATAAAAGCATTTCAATATATGATGACTATCACGCCCTGCACTATAGAACAAACTTAATTTTTTATATTTTTGCCTTAGTGTAATACATCGTTCATAGCATATTTGATCCCAAGTTTCTTCAGGTTCTTTAGTCCAATCTAATTGGTCATATTCAGCATCATAGAAATAAAAATCCGGCATGACTCCTAACTTGGTTGCGGCGCGCCATGCATCAAACTGACTTGATGTTCTTTCTCCGTTGACAGTCCAATGAGGTAAGTAGTGCATTATTTTCCTGAAAATTGTTTAACCATTTTAACAATGTCATTTGTTGATAGAAATACAGGATGAGAACTGTTAGCTTCTAGCTTTTGAACTACATCAGTATCTTTACCACATGTATGTATCGCTTTAATTATCATGTTACGAGTATCTTTATCTAGTGAGGGTTGCACACTAAGTATCAAACCCAATCCAATTGGCGACTTTGCTAATTTAGGACTATAAGTTCCTACATTAGAATGATTGAATTTAGTAGCATATGTCTTATCAAAAGTGCTGGTCATAATTTGTATTCTATTTGCTTCTACTAAAGGCCTTGCTCCGATAAATGTATCTACAAATAAATCTAAATTTCCGTTTACTACATCAGTCAATCCACCAACACTAGATTTGTACGGTACAATTTGAAATTGTGCATTCATGTCTTTGAATATTGCTTCAGATAAAAATGTACCGGATGCTGACGGTGACCCAATATTGATAACTCTGCCTTGTGCATCTGCAACCAACTCAGTTAATGACTTATACTTACCTGCTTTGGCTACAAACACTAACGGAGTAGAATTCATGTATACAATAGGATTGATATCTTCCAATAAATCAACATTTGGAAACTTGCTTAATGTGTTTAATCCAAAGTTGCCCATGAGCAAGTTTGTGGTGTTATCCGTATCTTGTGCGGCTTGTAGTGCCTTCAATGCAACAAGACCCTCTGCGCCTGGACGATATTCTTTCAAAACGGAAATATTTTGTTTCTTTAAACAAGGTGCATAAGTTTCAATACTAACATCTGATCCAGAACCGGGACCGCTAGATAGTATAAATTTGAAAGTGTGTGTTTGGGCATGTGCTAGCCCGAATGTTAATAAGAATAGTGCTAATAGTTTTTTCATAAAACTATTTATAATGTATGTACAGTGATTAGAAATAATGCTCACTTGAGCAAGAGTCTGGCGTAACCCTTTGCTGAGGCAGCAGCCGCCCCTTTGACGCCTGGGACAACTAGTGTCCCTAACCGTTGACGACAACGGCCCTAAGGTGGGTTCTTACCAACTAAATGATTTTGCATTTAGTTCATGTTCACTAAAACGAGCCAATCGTTTTAAGAACTCATTTGTCTTTTCAGTAATGATACCAGTTAACTGAAATGTAACTCTAGGATTGTGTCCTGCATTAGCAGTAGAGTGCGGAAGATTTTGCCAATCAAATGTTGTTACATCTCCTGCACGCCATTGTTGATGATTGTAATTACCATAACTCCAAAAATGACCCTGTTCCCAATCAGTCAATGCAACTTGTACACGCATGACTGTCCACGGTGCATCAGGTGCCCACTTCTCTAATTTATCTAAGTGCAAGTTCCAAACTTCGCCGGGCATCTGTATATGAATACGTTCCATGCAATCATCTAAACCAAATAACTCACTAATCTTCTTTAAGTTAGGTGTTATCTGCCAATTCAAGTGCGTGATTTGATAATCTTTACCGTAGCCAAACTTCTCTAAATCATAATCTTCACTTGCTAATTCAGATTCAGGTCTAGACTTACCTGCTTTACCGCGTGTGCGCCAGGTAGCAGGCTTTGCATTAGCAACTGCTTGTTTAACATCGTCAGTGTAGTCAGCAGTTATTCTGCCTAGCTTAATTACCTTATCTACTTGCGAATCGTTTTTAAAGTTATCAAAATGATACTTACTACGCTTCTTTGTTTCTTCCCAATTGCTTATCATATTACTGTTACCCTTACATCTGATGCACCGTAGTCTTGATAGTAGTCGCTCGGTGGTAGTTCTATATTTAGCATCTTACAAAGCATATGATTAGTTAATGGTAACTTGCTTGGATACTTGTATGTTGCTTTAATGATACCTTGATTTTGTTCTTTAATCTTAGTAGCCATTACTTTTAAGTTCTGATAGTATTCGCTATAGTTTGGATATGTAATGTCAAAGTGACCGCACTTAACCCACCATCCTAAACATGCATCATCAGGGCGATGAACTAACACAATGGGACAATCAGGCCAAGTTTCTTTAATATAGTCAATATGATTACTGAACACATGCGACTTGATGATACGAACACCTTCACCAGTGAATGCTTCATCAAAGTCACGCTCTAATGTTTCTTTATCATACATAGGAAGTCTATGAAATAACTTACCAAACTCCATACCAGGATCATAGTATGCACCTAAATGCATTAGTTCAGTCTTGCCACTAGCATCATGGTAGTATGTTCTGCTATCACTATAGTCTGATTGGTCTACACTAGGACTATAGTAAATGTTTTTCACTACGCTACTCCACTTACTGCCAGGAGCTCCTGCTACAAAGATGTATTTCATTTTTTACTTAATTGTGTTATGATGGGTTTAAAATTCTTTCTTAATGTTTCAGCATATGCTTTAACACCTTCTGTATTTAATTGCTTTTCTTCAATTAAAATATAATTATTGTAAGCCCACTCTTTGTATTCTGTACTCTTTATTGCTTTACTGAACTCAGATTGATACCAGTTTAATATCTCCGTAGATGTGTCAGGTGGCAAACTTACCATCCAACCAGCATAAACACTAATACCAGGAATACTATCTTCAAGTAAAGGAGCACCTGCAATTTTTTCAGGAACTTTATCCCCAGTAAGACCTATCAATTTTACTTTTCCTGCGTCAATTAATGGTCTTGCTATAGCTATTGGCATAATACCAAATTCTACTTCTTTATCACCAGCTACAGCAGTGACTGCTTGTTGAGGTCCACCATATCTTACAGCACGAATTTTTTCTTTGTTACCTTTTGTTTTTAGCATAACATATTCATATGCCATTTGATGTGCTCCGCCACCTACAGCAATGTTTATATTTCTATGACTAGATTGAACTGTTGCTAAGAATTGTTGTGGTGTGTCAACTAGGCTTGATTTATTAGCTACTAATGCTAATGGACTTTGTCCAAGTGTTACAACATTATTAAAAGAATTATATTGAAACTTTTTTACATCTTGTTGCCAAATATCATTGGTTACAAACAAACTCATGTGACTAGGCACACTGATTGTCAATCCGTTTTTCTCTGCGTTAAATAATAAGTTTTGTGAAACTACAGCATCTGCTCCGGGTTTATTTTCAATTATGAAATTTGTTCCAGGGTTGTTTTTCTCTACAATACTTGATGCTTTTCTAAATGAGATTTCATTACCTGATCCGGGTGCAAAGCCTACTAATACTTTGATCGGTTTTGTTGGTTGCCATGCAAATGCAATCAACGGTAAAAATGCTAATATACTTAAAAATTTCTTCATCAGTCCTCCTAAATTAATACGATGAACAGATATTTATGCCAAATAGTAAAAATTTAAGCAGTTGTATCAAAAATTATAGATTTGTCTTGCTTTTTCAAATAAGTGTCATAAAAAATGATAGCAGATTCTTTATTTTTATCATCTATTTCCAAATGAGATATAATACGGTCAATGATGACATTCATCATATTTGGATTCAGTACATCAGTCAATGACAATTTTAATACATTTGGTGATGCACACTCATTCAACATATCGATGTTTGGAAAGTCATTATACGAATGATATTGAGATAGTTGGTTCTTCTTATGTACCCAAAGATTGTGTGCTAGTTGCATTTCCGATTCATTTTCTGGTACAATCAATATTTTTTTAGAATTCGGAAACTTTATTTCTAGTTGGTCAATACAAATTAAATGCAATGCTACTACTAAATTGTCAGCAGTATTCATCTGTATCAGAGTATCTGCAAAGTTATCAAATGCTTCTATTTGATTTTCATTCAGCTTTACTCTACATGACATTTTCCGTTCATATGATTCATGGAAAAGATTCATAATTCTAAGAGAATTGGAAGAATGTAGTTTACTGATTTCCCCTGTTTTTGTTATTGTAGCTACGACAGAATCATCTATTAATTTATCACATATCGTTCCTATAAATTGTCCGCAACAGCCCGGCAAATAGGACACGAAAGTTATTTTTTTATCGCTCATTGTTTAATTAAATATGTTATATTTATAAATCACCATGAACACAAAAATTTTTAATCTTTTACAAAAAAACTTACAGCTTGCATTTAACTTACCCAAGTATTCAAAAATTGTTATTGATGAGGATACTATTGTACAAGACTTGCCTTGGACACCTGCAAGATATCGCAAGTTCAAAGATGCTGTAGAAGCTGAACTCAGCTTGCCCTGCGACTATGTAGGCACATTACTTGATATTACAAATGATTTGTCAGAGCGATATATCTTGCGTTTCTTTAGTGAGATTTGGAAACCAAGAACAGGTGACTATGAACATACTGGGTGGGAATTAGCTGATGAAGTTAACAAACTTAACCCAGAAAAAGTATTAGATGTTGGTTGTGGTTATCATCCATTCAAGGGTCGTATACAAAATATCATCGGCATCGACCCATATAACAATCAAGCTGACTATGAAGTTGACATACTTGAATATAAAGTTAAGCCAGAATCACACGATGTTATTCTAGCATTAGGGTCTATTAATTTTAATAGCAAAGATGAGATTGAAGCACGTTTCAGTCATTGTATCAATCTACTAAAGAAGGGTGGAAAATTTTATCTAAGAGCTAATCCAGGTATACCACACAAGACAGGTCCATATGTAGATATTTTTCCATGGAGTTTTGAAGTAGTGAATGAGTTTGCAGAGAAATACAATCTTAAACTAGAAACTTTTAAGAAAGATGCTAACGATAGATTATATTTTGTGTATTATAAGAACTGATATCAAAGGGAAAAAATGTCAACGCATTTTTTAACCATTGATGATACAATTCTTCATTAAGCGGAGTATCTATCCATTGCTTAAGCACAGTTATTAAATTACCATTTAAAATATCTCTAAAGTCTATGACTTTAGTAGCTTTTCTATATGCTCGATAGATATTTATATAGTTGAATTGTATTTCTTTTGGATTAAAAGTATGGTGAGGGTATGACACTTTCTCTGCCCGTCGTAAACACCATTCGACCACTCGGACATCATATGATGTATCTATTAGAATGTAATCTAAATTTCTTTCTCTGTGATAATCATAATACTGAGTAGCAACCGCATTGTATCTAGTAGACCAATTTTGCATTTGTATATCAATATCATTGAAGTCTTTTGGTGTAGCTTTTTCTCTGGGTAGTGCCGGTACAACTCTAGAATTAATTAATTTAAAATCTTTACTATCTATTACAGCGGCTACCATATCACCGGCAGCACCTGGTTGATATAATATCAGATGCATTTTAAAAAGGAAAGTCGTCTTTAATTAATAATAACCAAGAAGAATATAACTCCGTATCTAGCGTAGTATCAACAAAAGGTGTCAACTTCTCAATCAATCTACCTTCTAATATATCTTCAAGTGTTATTACTAGATCGGATACATGTCTTCCAATTATACTTTTGTTTTTGATATCCATTGCAGTAGTAATTACATTTTTGTCAATAACATATTGTGATCTATCAATTACCCAATCTATTGCTTTATTAGATGATGCATCTACAAAAATATATTTGAATTCAGGAGAAGTGGCAGTTGGTTCAATATGTCGTTTAGATAGGTAACTTTGAATACTTTTAAATTTACTTTCTAGTTGTTTAGCATCGGCGTATATATCGCTTGGCATAGGAGAACGATTTAATAATTCTCTATCGTGTGTGAAATTTAAATATGTTCCGCCCAAAACTAATTCTACATCACTTGAATCAATAACTGCGCTTACAATGTCGGTGCATCCACCGATAATTCCATTAATTATATACATATGTTCCTTTATTGTATCAATTGAACGGGAAATCATATTTTATCAATGATAACCAAGCTTCATACAAGCGGGTATCTAATGGGGTATCGACAAACGGAGTCAATTTCTCAATTAATCTACCCTCTAATATATCATCTACTGTAATCACTAGGTCAGATGAGTATCTAGAAATTACACTTCTACTATAAGTCTGTTTTGCATCAGGTACTAAAAATTCTTGAATTAATACTTGCATTCTTGCATTAATCCAAGCCGTTGCTTTTTCACTAGTAGGATCCACAAATATATACTTGAATTCTGCTATTTTTCTTTTTTCTTTTGGTTCGATATGTCTTTTCTCTAAAGTAGTTTGTATACTTTTAAAAGTCAATTCAAGATTCTTAACAGTGGCGTACAAATCTTCTGAAGAAGTTGGGTCTACTGCACCGTTTAAGTATTCTCTTTCTTCTGAGAAGTTAATATACATCCCCTCTGAATACAATTCAGTATCAGACGAGTCAATCACAGCGTTCACAATATCAGTGCATCCACCATACAATCCAGTAATTATATACATGCGTTTCCTTTTAAATACAATATATATATTTATTCAATCTAAATTGAATAGCCAAAAAAATAGGACCCGAAGGTCCTATTTTACATTGAGGGTCCGTTTCCAGATTTGAATCCTACTTCCCCGCCTTCTTCTTTGATTCGTTTTATAACATCTTCAAATAAGATTGGTCTATAGTCTGTATGCTCAACACATACACAATGATATCGAGGATCCAGTAATTCCTCATCACTAAACAAATCCCTATACATTACACGATTTGCATGTAAGTGTCCGTGAATGTTGACACCAAAACGACCTAACGATGCCTCATGAATCGGGATATGACTTAAGATCATTCCGTTCATAACATGATATGCTCGTAACTCTCTAAAGTGTTCTCTATAGTCATCATCTTTAAAAATATCGTGGTTACCACGAATTAAAACTTTGTCACCGTTTAACCGATGCATAATCTTTAATGCTTTGCGGTTGATAACTACATCACCTAAGTGATATACTTTGTCGTTTGGTCTAACTGTTTCGTTCCAACGCTTGACCATTTCTTCATCCATCTCATCTGGATCAGTCCATGGTCTTAACTTTGTAACACCGTCATTTCGTGTAAACCTACACACTCCAGTGTGTCCGAAGTGAGTATCGCTTGTTAAAAATACTGCAGGCATTATACCCTCTCTTTCTTTACGCGGCCAATACGGCTTGCTTTATTCCAATCATAAGTGACACCATCTGGTGTCTTGCCATCAGTAACACTATCAACACCGAATCGACCTACAATCTCTGTTGTGCCATCTGTAATAACTACAAACTCATCAACATATTTTGCCATCTCCATTGCGATAGTTAGGTCTAGAGATTTACCTCTTACATGACCATCATTATCTTTTACTAACCACATATTATTCCTTTACGCAACAAACCAATTGTCGTTTTCTTTCAACTCGATTGATTCGTTGCCATCATAATCATCTACTCTAAACAATGTACCTTCTGGTATCCATGCTACTCTCAGATCGTCTAAACCACCTGAGTATATATCCGGATACTTCAATGCTACATAGGTTTTTAACTCAGCCCACTTTTCTTTTTCAACAAACTTTACGATTGCCGGGTCAAAAAGTATTTCAGGTGTATCAGTGTTCCATGTGTACCATCCTGCACCGAAGCCAGGGGAATACAACACTGCCACTTTACCATCTTTGCTCAATTTTTCTATCATATATCACCTTCATAGTTCTTGGGTAATACAAATCCCCAACTAGTTTCTACACCATTGATCGTATGTTTTTCATTCTCATCATACGCCCAACCTAATTTTTTCATCATGCGATGCTTGACAAGTAAGTTAGGGCTACGAAACGCTTCAGTATCTTTGAAACCCATCATAACACCAACTTCACATACTGCACCACTACGACATACACCTGCATGACAATGAACAATCACATTCATGTTATTGTCTTTTGCATGTTGAAGCAAACGAACCAATTCATCAGCTTGTTCCTGACTGCAACGCATTGATTCTTCTAATGCAAAGTCTTTTTCTTCAATGTCAAGGAATTGAAATTGATGAACCTCTTTAAAATTATACAACGGAGTAGGAAATTCATATGCAGGATCAACGATTTGAATCAACATAGCATTAGGACCTGGATCAATATGAAACCCCTTTTTGATATCACTCATCGCTACATTTTGAATCCACATGATTATTTCCTTAATATCTTATTATACTCCCGAAATGATTTATTGTCAAATAGGAAAAGGTGTAAGCATTTCTACTTACACCTCAAATTTGGCATCCCCCCAAGGACTCGAACCTTGACTAACGGTTTTGGAGACCGGTATGCTGCCATTACATTAGGGAGATATTTAATTCTTTAAGTTTATTTATGTAAAATTCTTGACCTTGACTGACAGTTGTACGCCAGTCATTCAACGAATCCTCATTAGCACCATCACTAACAAACTTGTAACATAGAAATTCTACATTATGTTTCTTACATACTTTTGCAATAGCATATGCTTCCATATCTACTACATCGGCAGGGATAAGTAAGTTACTATCAGTGACAAAGTTATCACCTGTACTACAAGTTAGTCCATCACCATTATCAATGATGATAGTATCTTCAAACGGCGTTTGTCCTGGTAGACTACCTAACTCACAGCACATCATATCACGCTGTACAAACTTTGACACTTGATGAAATCCCGACTTAACAGTCACTCCACCTGCTGTGCCAAAGTTTATTACACGCTTTGGATTATATTTAGTGATGAGTTCTGCCGCTGTCATTGCGGCATTAACTTTACCTACACCAGTGTAGAAGACCTTCATGCTGTAAGACATGTTAGGTGCTTCATCTTTGAGTGCGATAAGAATCAAGTCATGCATTTTTTCTAATGCGTTTTAAATACTCACGACCTACAAGACCCTGTTCAATTTCCATCAATGCTGTTACAGTGGGACCTGCTTTAGTAACTAGTGTTGAACGATGGCCTCGTTTCAATTCTCGTACACGCTGTGCGGCAATTAGAACTAAATCGAATCGATTACCAACAGCTAGTGCGGCTTCTTCACTTGTATATCTTGCTCTGGATTCAGTCATATCTTCTTTCGTTTTGTTAATAAACTTGGAGCGGCTAACGAGGTTCGAACTCGTGACATCTACCTTGGCAAGGTAGTACTCTACCAACTGAGCTACAGCCGCATTATTTTGGTACATCGTGACGGGCTCGAACCGCCGACAGCCACCGTGTAAGGATGGAGCTCTACCAACTGAGCTAACGATGCATTATTCTATTTAACCACCTTGGTTACTATCTTTAACTTCTGATTGATTAGCAATTTTTTCAAAAGCTTCATCTTCATTCTGTTGATCCTCAACTACTTTTGGATCAGGTTTGCGAAAGATATTATCCCAGTTATTATTAAACGTATTTAAATCTACGCTATATGGTCTAGGACTTGATCCTTTGCTCACTTCTTGTCTCCTCTGCCACCGAATGAACGAGAGTTGCTTCTTTCAATTTCAGCATAGCTACGAATAAATGCACCACGCTTGTGTGCATCCATAATCAATGCCGCGGCACGTTTAACTGTCTTTGAAACTTTCACTGCTTTCGCATCATAACCTCTGCATGTCATACTATTTCCTTTGTAATAAAATTGGTCGGAGTACAAGGATTCGAACCTTGGACCCCCTGGTCCCAAACCAGGTGCGCTACCAGACTGCGCTACACTCCGAATTATTGGTTGCGGGAGGAGGAATCGAACCTACCATCTTGAAGCTTATGAGACTTCAGTGCTACCAATACACTTTCCCGCGATAATTTATAAATGTATTTCTTTTTCACTTACATTGCCAGTCCTATCAGCTGGGTGTGAAACACACTTATAAAGTGAGACTGCTACTACACCACATAGCCCAATCTCTGAGTAGTTACCCTGTCCATTCTATTTCTATTTAGACGGTAGAAGTCCGCCTTTGTGATTTCTCAAGTCGCTCCTAAAGAGAGCCTTGCAGTAGATCCAATGCACTGTGGCGTCTATGGGTTTGCCAGTATTCCCCCCTTTGTATAACGGGCAAGGGCGCCCGGGTTTATTTACCAGTAGTACAAGTGAGGCTTGCGACTTACACTTGGGTAATCAATAGCATCTAAGTCATTGATATCTACTTTCAATACAGTTTTCTCCCACTGACGACCTTTCGCTCGTTGTGGTTGATTCATGAATTCACGAATATACCACATTGGTGTAGTCATCCAATGATTCTCTGTATCAACATTTTTCTTTTTCTTAGTCAATACCCCTGGATACTGTAAGTAATCAATATACTTACGACCACCAGAAAAGTAATAACGATAGTCCCATGCTTCCTCAGGGAATCTGAGTTTGCTAGGGAGGTCTTTATACGTTCTAGACATGTTGTTCTCCTTATCTAAAATCGCATATTAACCTCTCTTTCTATATGTTTGGTGGAGGAGACAGGGATCGAACCTGCGACCTATTGCTTGCAAAGCAACCGCTCTCCCAACTGAGCTACACCCCCAATATCTTTGGTGCTCCAGGTCGGACTCGAACCGACACGCCTCTCGGCACTGGCTTCTAAGACCAGCGTGGCTACCAATTACACCACCAGAGCATTATAATATAACACATTACGAACCTCTTTCTAAGTTATGTGCCTAGCGAGTATTCTAAATGTGTTCATGTAATGTGTTATATTATAACAGATAATTATTTATCTATCAACTATTTTTGGGTAAGAAGAACTCAGTCGTATGAAAACCATTTACCGGTTAGTTGTCACAGAGGACTGAGCCATATTATTGGAGCGGGGTAAGAGAATCGAACTCTCCGCATCAGCTTGGAAGGCTGAGGTATTACCACTATACGAACCCCGCATAAATTCTGGAGCAACGGGAGGGATTTGAACCCCCGGTTTTACGGATTTGCAATCCGTTGCATTTGACCGCTCTGCCACCGTTGCGTATAAATATGCTTATGCATTATATTGAATATTTAGATTTACCACCAGTGCCTGAAAATTTGATAGAAACAATTCAGACTATTATTGATAAACCATACAAGGATGCAAGTAATGTTGCATCGTCTTATGCATATTTCAAAACCAAATATGTTAATAATGATTTGAAAGACTGGCTTCAATCTATATTTGACTTTGAAATATACCCTCAATATCAACTAGTATATAACGGCTTGCCTATACATATTGATAAAGGTAATAGAGTTGTTGCTTACAATTATTTACTTGATACTGGCGGAGACAATGTTAAGACTGTCATATATGATGACAGCTACAAGCCATTACAAATCGAGAAGCTCGATTTAAATCGCTGGCATTGCATCAATACCGGGATGCTACATGGTGTTCATGGAATACATCCCGACAAAGTAAGAATTGCTATAAGCATAGGCTCTGACGTCCCCCGGCGGTAATTATAGTGTATGCATCAGGCTTGCAACCCCTCACTACACCTTCCACCCGCTTCCCGACAGGGACCGTTCTCGCATTGCTAGCGGCCTTTCGGTTTAAAGACTACCACCCGTAACTATCACATTACTTCTCATCGTGTGGGTCACACTATCAGTTGATTAGACTGAACGTTCTGGTGGAGAGTGTGGGATTCGAACCCACGCACCCATTGCTGAATGACAGATTAGCAATCTGTTGGTTTAACCACTCACCCAACTCTCCAAATCTGATTATACTGAAACACACTATTAATCTCTCGGGGCATATCACCCCAAGATTAACATATCCCTATGACAATCAATAATATGCTTTAGTATAATGGAGGACTGAGAATACATCCTTACCGAGTAACACCTCAGACATTATTGTAAACCTTGCGAGCCTACTTTCTTCTGATTTCCACTAAGCCCTGCTTTTACACAGTAACCTAGTCTGTTACCAACATCGCCGTTTTAAGTCAGGCATTAGACTTGACATGATATGCTATTCTACGCTTTCTACTCCGTTGACCTTGCGAGCCATTCAGTTGCGCTAACAACTTACGAAACTTCCTGCATAAACTGATTTCACCTTGCGAGTTACGTCAGACTTGATTGTGTTGCCACTCAAGTATTAGATGTTTTTCACATACCACCGAGACAGACTTTGCATTTTTATAAGATAGTTGGAGTTGAACCAACAGCCTATTCCTTAAAAGGGAATCACTCTACCATTGAGTTATATCAACCTACTGTGATGTGCTGTCTCAGTTGCTTCATAATCTTTTGGACTACAAAATACAACACGCCACGTACCTTTTGTCTTGCGGACTACTCAGTCGTCTTTTGCGACCAATGTCTATGTATTACTACATATCCATCAACCACTAAAACTGCATACGAACTCTTGGTTGCAACACCTCGAATCAATACACTACCTTTTCTTATACCTGTTGACAAGTTGGTTTTGTGTTGAGGTCAGCACCACCTGTTACTCTCTGTCCGCCTGTCTTACCCTCACGGGAACATAAACAGACATTCTTTCCAACACACTTGCTTTACAGTTACAACCACCGGTCTTATCAGTGATCGCACCCTCACGGGTGTAAGCAGGCTTGCATAGATGAACCATTACTGGCGCAGTCGTGTAGGACGATACTGCTTTGGGCATATCACTATGCTTATTCTAAAGAGGCTATGCCCCCAAATTCTTATACAAATACACACTCACAGGAATTGAACCTGTCTACCTGTGCCTCTTGTGACACGGGCTGTATCCGCTACATCTGCGTGGCCTACGCATTTGTGTGTATATGTATAAGAACTATACAAAATGGTGCCTCGACCGGGACTCGAACCCAGAACCTACCGATTATGAGTCGGGTGCTCTAACCAATTGAGCTATCAAGGCAATTTGGTGCGAGTGGGCGGGGTCGAACCGCCATGTCTTGCGACGCCAGATTTTAAGTCTGGTGAGTATACCGATTTCTCCACACTCGCATTGTTCTTACTTATTACCCCTAAGACCAAGGGAAATATTCTTTTTATGTTCTTCACTCTTGGGTTTACCTTTATTACCCTTACCGTGTTTGTTACCTAGTTTTGCTTGTCTTTTACAAGCCTCTTCGTAACCATATTTCTCAACGGTAGCATCCCAAGGACTTTTCCAAGTGCCATTGTTTTTAGCATCTTGAACATTTTCTTTTCTTGTTCCCCAGTAAAGATGTTTTGGATTTGAACACTTGTCATTATGACAGGCGTGACACAAATCAACTTTACTAGGCAAGTTTGTATCTAAGTATTGTGCTAACACACCTCTATGTACAGTACTGTTGCCACCTCGCTCAATACAAGGCTCAGTAAGGTCTAAGTGTTTTGTACGCACATCCCTAGATTCATTTATCCAGTTTTCAACTAAAATCATTTTATTCTCCTCATATTTATTTATACTAAACACAAGAAAATAAACGATTTTGTGATTACTTAATCAACTTTTTAAAGAACAATCTGTATTATATATCAAAAACAAATTGTTGTCAAATGAATTTGTAAGTAGTTTCACCATCGTTATTGAAACCATTCACCCAATTATATAAAGCCGGCTGGGACTCGGTACGCTACTTGAGATTCATCCAGTCTGTACGCCACCTTGTACCCTGATCTTCCGATCAGTCGGGCATCGAACCCGTAACCTTCTACTATATCAGTCCTTCGAAGAAACCTTTATAGCGTGACTTCACTTGCTAACACTTACAAAAAATAGATGAAAGTCCGTTACTCGCCAAGGATAGGTTCTACCTGTTACTTCCTTATAGCTTTTCGCTTGACAACTTTCAAAATTAAAAAAGAGCTTGTAGACTAAACTACAATTTACCGGTTTCTAGACGAACTCTTAAACTTGGCGCACCGTAGGGGACTCGAACCCCTGGCCTCTTGCGTGACAGGCAAGCGATCTAACCAACTGAGCTAACGGTGCAAATAAAACAGTAGTTGGAATCTTACTTCAACACGCTCTAGGCGTATCGGTCTGGTGGAGTTAACCACGATTCAAGCAACTACCTAATCTTGGTGGAGACGACTGGAGTCGAACCAGTAGTGCCTTTCGGGCGGCGGATTTACAGTCCACTGGGGTTACCAATTTTCCTACATCTCCAAAATAGTGATAAGCTACTGGGTTCCACTCCAGCCCTTAATTGAGCGGTTACTCTGTCCATCTCCATTTATTCAAAGTCTGTGTGCAGTTGAGCTTCTGCCTATCAGAGTCTGCAAGGGTATTTTTATGCCCTGCGCTAACGGTCTTCTGCCACCGGATCTCTATCGTTAATCATACGCTACTTTAAAGAAAGTAGTAACTGGATTCTGGAAGAGCCACGGGGAATCGAACCCCGCTTCCAAGGATGAAAACCTTGTGTCCTAACCGATAGACGATGGCTCCATAAACGATACACTAGCCGACCCCGGGATTTTAACCCAGTATTCATATTAGTTTTGCACGAGTTTTGCGCTCGGTCAACTAGTGTATTCTCTATACAAAAACACACTAAAAGGGATATATGTCGCTACCGATGGTAAGTTAGCAACATACAAGGGATCTAGTATGTTTGCGTATAGAGCCCTGAACTTAACAGGGTTATACGAATTCTAAATTTTAAAGAACTGTTTTGCAACTAACTCTATCATTTGTTGCTAAGTGTCTATTATAACACCTTTTGAATTAATTGTCAAATTCTTTTGTGTCTTTGTTTCCCAAGAACTTGTTCAATCAATCTAAGAATCTATTGTAGCACTAATTTGATTTATTGTCAAATTTTCAGTGCCTTAGTGAAGTTTTCTGTGATTACTTTATCACGGACCCAGACAAATTCACAATATACACGGCCTTCACCTAAATGAAATTTTTTGTTTTTGATTTGTTCTTCAATATAGTCCCAACCGAGACCTTCATTGTAAACACGCATCAATGCCTTTGCCGCATTGCGAGTTTGATATTTAAAACCTTGACCAAGAAGTTCTCGGCGCCAATCGTCATTCAACATATCAAGCTCCTTTAATTAATCAATACATGTATTGTACTACAGGTTTGATTTATTGTCAAATTTTAATTTATAGTACTTTTGTTTTCTAAGGGTAATGTTGTCCAAAGAATGATGGCTCTTTTATTAGTGAGTCCATTTGCAGGGAAGTTATCACTTGCATGAAACTTGTATCTACTTGCGGCCATCAATGAACCTTTCTTCCAAGGAAAGATAACATCAAGTGACAAGTATTCCATATACGGTTTATATTCTGCTGATAGATATTTGTCATATATTTCATCACTTATACCATTCTTTTTCTCGGCATCTTCACTAATATAGTCAAACAAGGATTTAGTAGGTACATACCATTCATTGAAAATAACAGTATGTGAATTACAAGTTTCTAATGGGATAACTATAGTCCACGCCCCGTAATTATTTTCATCTATTCCGGCTTCTCCTAAAACGCCATCTGTGTGAATTTTATAGGGCTGATAAGAGTTTAATATATGTCTACCATGAATGACCACATCCCCGAATTCTTTTTTTATTTTAGTAGAAATTATATCCAATGTTTTTTCAAAACGAAAAATATTTCTATCTACATCGGGGCCATGTTGACTTACTATACCATGTATCTCATTCTGTAATATGCCATCTCGATGAAATGGTGTATTACCGCAGGTCTTTAATGATTGACGGTATTCTTCTTCAAAGATTGCAATTTCTTCATCAGTGAAGAATTGATCAATAACTCTAGTATCTACAATTGGTGGATTTTTAATCATGCAATTATTTATACAAATTATGGTCCGGGGTACAGGAATCGAACCTGTATTGACTGCTTAGAAGGCAGCTGTATTATCCATTATACTAACCCCAGATAAATTTCTAACTTGCCTCTATTGTAGCAGATTGATGAATTATTGTCAACCTTGACAACAACTATTTGTTTGGCTCCCCAACGTGGGATCGAACCACGGACCAATTGATTAACAGTCAACTACTCTACCTCTGAGCTATTAGGGAATAAATTCGGTGTAGGGTTCAAACCTACTGCGTTACATACCGTCATCGTTGTAACTCTGCACTATGTTATAGCCATTATGTGCCTGCATTTTTCTTGGTGCCCCAGGTTAGAATCGAACTAACTACCTACCGCTTACAAGGCGGGTGCTCTACCAGTGAGCTACAAGGGCGAAATACTTTCAACTGTGACCTTACACTCTCTCCGTTGACGATTGAGTAGCCGACATTCTTAATGTCATCTCGGAACTGACTTGAATATTTATAGAGAGTATATCACAACAAAACTTTTTTGTCAAGCCTCATTGTGATATCTTTCTAGCTTAGGAGAATTCTACTATGCTTGGGAACACCTGCTAACAAGTATTCCATTTGGTCAGCGAGAATTGTTCTATGTTGTAAAATCATGTTTTCGTAATGATTAGGTACATACGGTGCGTAAAGCAATTCCATACGAGCTTCTTTCAAAGTCTTATGACCTTTACGACTATTACATTCTTTACACGCTGTAACAACATTCATCCAGGTGTTTTCACCACCTTTACTCTTTGGATGAATATGGTCACGACTTAATGCATGATAGTTTGCAAAGTGTTCACCGCAGTAAGCACACACTTGTCTATCACGACCAAACAATGTTTTGTTAGTCAATGCTACACATGAATGTTTGTACGGGTTGAATCCGTGACCTTTGATAGCGATAATGCTAGAAGTTTCTAAGTAACTTTCGGTACCGTCATTCTGTACACCACCGCGATATCTAGCCACAATTTCACCCATTGACCATGCGATGGCATCTTTTGCTTTGTAGGTAATTGCGTCATCATTTGAGATCCACTGCCGGGGAACTCCTGAGATATCTAGTGCTAGAACAGCCATGGTGTACTCCTTTTCTTGCTATTGTCACTACTTGTATTTAATGTTAGTTTGGCGGGTCCTGCAGGAATCGAACCCACATCTCCAAGTTCGAAGCATGGCATTCTATCCATTGAACTAAGGACCCTATGTGAGTATTATACTTAAATTGTATTTTTTTGTCAAGTTACAGTGGTGCATCCACTATTTGAATATCAGTAATATCTACTAGATCGGCATTGGCTAAGTCTGTAATAAAACTTACCCACTCCTCTGCGGCGGCTTGATTTAGCCAAGGTCTTCTAACAATATGCGGGGAATCAAATAAATAAGTTCCGTCTGTTTTTCCTTCAGATGTTAACTGGGTTGCTTTATTAAAAACTGAAAGTACATATTCGTTTCCTACATCAACCACGGTCTCTACATATGTTACTATTGTGTTTTTTGTGTAAGTTGTCATACATGTTCTCCTATATGTATTTATCAATATATAGTAAATATAAATATGACTAATTTTGAATATATTAATTATTTACCAATCGTTCCCGAAGAACTTATCACAGAAGCATTAACTACAATTGATGCTACTAATTATTGGCTAAATAAAAAGTCAGATAGTTACCGGGTATTTCCGGGTACAGAAAAACTCTACAATTTTATTCATTCTCATTTAAATGAACAATATAGAGTAACTGTACAAGTCATATCAAACACATTACCCATACATGTAGATATCGGTAGGTCTGTTGTTTTTAACTATATCATTGACACCGGAGGTGACGATATTCATACTATATTTTATAGTAAAAATAATGAAGATTACACTATAATTGAATCGCATAATATCAAACCATTTAAATGGCATAGATTAAATGTAGCGACCCCGCATAGTGTAAGCACTATATCACCAAACAATAAACGGATAAGTTTAAGTGTGTTCATGCGTGACGAGAACAACCCGTTTGTTTAAATTGGTGCAACCTCGTGGGATCGAACCACGTTCCTCGGTGCTTCAAACCGGTGCTATGACCACATCAGCTAAAGTTGCATTGTTTTGGTGGATGATGCAAGGATCGAACTTGCGACCTTTTCCATGTCACGGAAATATTCTACCGCTGAAATAATCATCCTAATTTGGTCTGGGTGGCAGGATTTGAACCTGCAGCCTCCGAGGTCCAAGCCCGGCCGTCTACCAAGTTGACAATACACCCAGATATGTTTGGTGGAGACCGAGGGAGTTGAACCCTGCTAGACAAGAATCTTGCAAGGATTCCCCGTAGCCCGCTACTGCCCCCAAATTATCTTACTGCTTTCGCTCTTGCTTCTACCATTTCGTCAATGAAGCCTTTATCAATGACATTCGTGTAGGTATCAACATGGTTACTTGCGTGATCCACGACCCTATTGTCAGGCTCGTGATATGTTCTAATTCGTTCTGTACCCGCTTGATTTCTTTCTTTATCTTTATGAAAGTGTGCCTGTACTCTTGAGATACAAGTTATATAAGCGGCACGTTTGTTATCTTCACGGCTACGACTGTTCGTGCCGTTTGCTTGAATTCCAGTAGGCTCGTGAATACAGCGGCAACAGTTTTGATGCTTGTTGCGATGCTGACCACCTTTACCAGTGCCGCTGAACCATTCGTATCTAAATTGATCTTCTGTAATTTTCATATATACCTTAATAAAATTTGGTGCCCCTAGATGGAGTCGAACCATCGACTTCTCTATACCAAAGAGATATTTTACCGTTGCAAACTATGGGGGCAAAAGGCGGGAGCCTAACTATCTTATTGTTAGTAAGCCTCGTTAGATTGTCTCGTATAAGAGAGTTTAAACAACCTAGTAATCGTGTGCGGTGTCACATAGCCAACCTAAACTATGCTAGATTACAAGGGACTCAATCTTATCGTCTATCCCAAAAATGGCACCCCCTCAAGGATTCGAACCTCGGAATGTCGGAATCAAAATCCGATGCCTTAGACCAACTTGGCGAAGAGGGTAAATTGTTTGGCGCCGATTTTTGTCATTTTAACTTAGGCTAACGTACACTCCCTAAGATTAGTTGCAACACAACTTGGTAGCCACGGACAGTTTCGAAATGTCGACCCTCGCCTTATCAAGACGATGCTCTTCCTCTGAGCTACGCGGCTATAAATACTATTATGAAAACCTACAAGAATCTTACTCCTAGTGGTTTACATTTTCATTTGTCTTTAAGTGATGAAGGCGTCTGCTGTATCATTGTATATGATATCTTTGACTGTGAATCACAACTTAAATATTTTACTAATATCAACAAAGCATTACGCTTTATCAATAATCTTTAATCTGGTAGTTGAAGTCGGACTCGAACCGACGATAAACACCGTATGAAGGTGGCGCATTAGCCGCTATGCTATTCAACCATTTGGTGCCCCTTGACAGAATTGAACTGCCGTATCCTGATTACAAAACAGGCGTAATACCGTTATACGAAAAGGGCGATGTTTGGGGTGCTTGATGGGATTCGAACCCACGCATATCGGAATCACAACCCGAGGTCTTAGACCGCTTGACGACAAGCACCATAGTCTGGAGGAAGATGTGAGATTCGAACTCACGGCCCGCTTTCACGAACGACAGTTTTCAAGACTGTTGATTTAAACCACTCATCCAATCTTCCTATTATGCTTTTTTATCTATATGATGGTTATGATGTGTAGGTTCTAGTTGACCTACTTTATTGTAAAGATACTGTACAACTTCAATAATCTGTTTATTAGTTGCAGGATCTAGTAGTGTATTGTAGACCGTCAATCGTGATTGGTGATTAACCATATCTGTGACTGAGGTTACACTTTGAACTATCATATAGTATTTAACATACCATATAGAAACACACTCCCGGAGACGAATTACCTCCCCGTACAAAGTATTATGGCTTCGAATGCGTTTCTATATGATGTGTAATGTTGACTACCTTCCTGGCCCACGGTCAAGTTCTACCAGACGCTTTAAGGTCGCATTGCTGCCATTACATACCATATAGAAACACACTCTGCAGGAATTGAACCTGCCAACACCTACAAGCGAGATGCTGTTTCCGCAACATCGGCCGACGTCTACTAGCCTTTGAATGTGTTTTTATATGGTAGAAGCACAGGGACTTGAACCCTGAACCTACCGGTTAAAAGCCGGTTGCTCTAGCCAGTTGAGCTATACTTCCATAATATGGTCCCTCCACTCAGAATTGAACTGAGTCTTGTCGGATTAAGAGTCCGCTATGCTACCGTAACATCTTAGAGGGATGACTGTATTAAATTGTCTTTAATGTGCCATCCCTAGACCATACATGGAAGTCTAAAGATGACACTATCGTTTACCTGAACGTTTCATGTCGTTCTCCTTTTCTTTAAGTTGTGTGTAGTATATCGCAACTACGATTTATTGTCAAACATTGGCGCGACCTAAGAGATTCGAACTCCTGACCCCCAAGTTCGTAGCCTGGTGCTCTATCCAACTGAGCTAAGGTCGCATTGTATGGTACTCAGTACGGGAATCGAACCCGTCTTTACAACTTGAAAGGCTGTCGTCCTTACCGATAGACGAACTGAGTATAAATTTGGCAGGGGCATCGGGGCTTGAACCCAAACTGACGATTTCAAAGACCGTAGTGCTAACCGTTACACTATGCCCCAACAAATACTGGCGACTCGTGGGAGAATCGAACTCCCGTAATCGGATAGACAATCCGAAGTAATGACCATTATACGAACGAGCCTAAAACTGGCTCCCCAGGGTAGGATCGAACTACCGACACCTTGATTAACAGTCAAGTGCAACTACCGCTGTGCTACTGGGGAATAAAAATATGTCACTACAGCTTAACCCGTCAGAAGGGTCAGGGTGATGTTCATCTGTAGTAAGCATTCTAAAACATACTATTTGCGACATTACAGTCCATATCAACTTAGTATGTTTTAGAATGCCGTGTATTGCTACACGACATGATAGGGTTGATACCCTACCCAGTGATTTTAGTCTCTGCGTTATCGCCACAGATTTCATCCTACTGTCCGCCCATTCTATACATTTTGCGCTGTATTACGGTTCTCGTTACCTATTCACGCTATCTATCAATCCTGAAGTAAGAACTTATCTTTCTCTCGTAACTGATAGATTTTAGCACGGTCAATCTTATTTTGTATCAACTGTGCTACTTGCTCCTTTGTCAGAACATGAGTGCTAAACCAATCATGCTTTGCTTCAGAAGTTTTGTATTCTATCTCTTTATCCATTTATTGTCAAATTTTCTTTCCACTAAGTAAAAACCCTGAGAGTCTTGCGATTCCCAGGGTCTTGATAATTTTGTTATGATGCTAACTTGTTACCTCGTCCCCGGGCTATGTTCCTGTGAATCATTTGTGCCACGAATACTTGTTGGATATGCTGGTGCAAAGGATACATTGGCTATCGTTGACCATTGTCCCATATGTTTCAGCAAATTACAAGTTTTATTCATCATAGTCTTTTATTTAGTCCTGGTTGTAAATTAGTGCAAATAACGGTTGTTTTTTGCGCCTTTTCTCAATTCATGCTGAAGTATAGCAGAGTTTTGAATTAATGTCAACATCTTTTTTCAACTACTTGCCCAAACTTCTTTTGTGACTATTCTCACAAAGCAAAGACAGAGTATACGGCATTTATTGATTAGTGTCAACTATTGATGTGCCCAAAATGATTTATGGTGTGCAACTAGGCTATAAATATAGAATGATTGGAAATTCTACTACTCTCAGGGTCGTCACTACTAAACCAGATTCTTCTATAGAATTCTACAAAGATGTTGCAGTTATGAACCATGTTTTAAATGAATACATTCTCCCTAGCAAACTAGTAGCAGTTACACGCAAGGCAGATGACGGGCTTACTGTTACTACTACATTGAATTTTGCATCGAAGGCATGTATGAACGAATTCCTTACAGATCCTATAATAAAAGAGTTTGGCAAGGCAAAACAAGAATACAATATACAACATAATATATCAAATAAAACCGAGGCAGTAAATGAATAGGATCGTCAATGACTTTATATTAGAGCTACCTGAAATAGTAGTCGATGTTGATGCCATATCAGACGAATGGATACAAGCTCATAAACCAGAAAAAAGATTTGCTGTATTAAACGATATACCAAGTGATCCTATACTCAACAAATTTGTAAAATCATTTGATGAATCATTGTTCGATGATAGAATTAAATTTATGATACTTAGATTTGATCCATACGGTGAGTACGGAGCACACGTAGATGCTAGTAGATATACCGGAGTAAACTTAGTAATTCGTGGTAATACTCAACATAGCCCTATTAAGTATTACTTAGATGATGATTTGGCTAACCCTGTATTCGAGTATCAGTATCAGAATTACCCTATATTAATGACCAGTCAACGATATCATAGCATTAAGAACGGCCACGATTCAGAACGGATATTGTTTACGATACATTTCAAAACTGATTACACATTCCAAGGAATGAGAGATTCTTGGCTAGCAGGTAACAAAGATATGTTCTTTTCTAAGACTACAGGTTCACTATAAATTTCATCAGTTATCTGTTGCATTCTTTCTCTGAAAGAGTCATACAATCCACTGTTCATAAGATGTATTGAATGAACGGATATGATATTATGCTGTAAAAAATGGTCATACATATCATCGACTAATGATTGATATCTATAAAAGTTTGACAAAAACTTATCAACTTTTTTATTCATCACCCCAAAGAAGTAATATTTGTATATGTAGTTTTTTACTATACCAGTATACCATTCTCTTTTTGTCATGCTATTAGTTGATGTTATTAGATTAGCTTCGGTAAAGTAATTTAATAAAACATCAGGAGTCAGTTCTTTTATAGTACTAGGAATTTGCAAATGTGCGACATACACCTTTTCAATGTTTATCCCAAACTTTTCAATATACGCAGGGTCTGACGCAGGACTATTAGGTAACATTTCATAGTAAAAATAATGAGTCTGAAATCCTAACTCAGTGGTCTCTATTAAGTTATAGTCATAATGAGCTAGTGTTTGGCCAGGCAGTCCCCATATGTAATTTATCTTAGATTTAAAGTGACCGGCGGTTTCTGGAAACTCATCGATGAATTCTTTAATCATTACTTTATGCTCAGACCACGGTATCTCAGGTCTATCTAAGTTTGCAATCACAACTGGATCTAAATCTTGCACATCAAATTTTAATTTGTTTTCTAATCCAGCTCTAATCATTTTCTTATACAGTTCATGTGATACATCTTTTTTCACTTTACTTAACTGTAATATAAAACTCTTCGGGCAAGTTGGATGTGTCTCTTTGAGTTTGCACCAGTAATCTACAATCTCAACATCTTGTGGACTTAGTCCTACATTAGGATTAGACCACTGAACCATATGAAATTTTAAATCAGCAAAGAATTCTAGTTCTTGTTGATATGCCGGTCGTTCAGTTGGTGCTAAATTTTCAGGTTTTATTCCCCAAAATCTAACTTTGTTATGTAGCCCTGAACTCCAATCGCAGAATGAACAAGAATACGGACACCCCTTGGTTGTCTCCCATACACCTATGATTGAAGGATATCGTTTAAATCTAGCATATGAATCTTTTCTAAATTTAGTTATTACTTCTTTAATTTCATCTTTGTATGTGAGGTAAGGACTTTTCTTCAATGTGTTCTTATCATTGAACACAGCATGCGGATATACAGTTCCGTTATTAGAAACTATATTTGTTAACTCTACTTGTTTTCCTGCAAGATGATCTAATAAATCTGTAAATGCCTTTTCGCCATCACCGTATACTACATAATCATACCATGAGTTCTTTTTGAAGAAGTCTACATCTTTATGTGCATCTAGTTCAGGTCCTCCTGCAATTATAATTATGTGTGGCAAGCGTTGCTTTATCTCTCGGCATACTGTTTTAAAATATACTTTATTCCAAACATACACGCTGACACCCAAGATATCTACTTTATCCTGTTCTAGCCTATGACACAGGTCATCTAAAAATTCTACAGTGGTTCCCTCACCTGGTTCAGGTCCAATTAATAAATCTTCCGGTGGTAACCAATTATATTGATCTTTACTTAGACTGTTTGTGTCGAAATATAATCGCAAGAAATAATTAACAAAAGAGAAAAATTTTGAATCTTGTACTTTGGGGAAGTAGATACGATATTCGCTTGTTAGCACTTTGATATTCTGCATAAATAATATTTATCTACATGAGATTAATATGAAAACATCACAAGAAATAGTGCAATCATTTATTGACAATGGTTACAAACATATGGAAAATATTCCAAACAATAGAATTTTCTATACTGACAACTCCTGTAGTACTCTTGCTTGGGTAGAAGATAATGTGGTTATCGAATACTATTTGTTATTTCCTAACTTAGAGACACCAATGCACAGTCATCCTTTTGACAATCAAATGATTTTTATTGAAGGTGATTTAACTGCGTATAGACAAGAAGCCGGAAAACCAGATACTAGATTGACTGTAACATTTGCCGAAAGATTAAGAAATCATCTTAGTAAAATAATGCCAGTCGGTGGAGAACATGGATTTACTGTAGGCGAACGCGGTGCTGTAATTTACAATATACAGATTTGGCCTGAATCTGTTAAGAACCCACTGAGTGCTGCCATAGAATATTCTGGCACTTCAATGGGTCCCAGGCACGAAAAACTTGTTACTAAACTTAAATCAATTTAAACAGCTTCTTCGCTGATTATTATTCCAGTAATACCATGTGCGGCCCAGTAAGCATCACGCAAAGTAAATAATCCATTAATCAAGACTGGGTCATTTTTATATTCTTCATAGCTAGCTTGATCTAACCATAATTGTGTAGTTTCAAGTTCTAATTGGTCTGGGCTAGTAGTGACATTCACATGAATACATTTACCTGTATCTCTATATGTCGTTACCCAATGTAAACGAATTTCTTGAGGCGTAATTGGGTCTGCAATTGTATAAAATGCATCTCCTGCGTTTTGTTTAGTAATTTTTCCTGTCACAATGTACATTAGGTTTCTCCTGGTTCTATGTATTTATCAATTATTATCTTCAGTAACCGACATTTTCTTGCTGATATCAGCATATCCCTTGCGTATATATGCATCCGGATAATGACTTCTGATTAGTTCTGCTTGATGTTCCCCTTGTAACTGACCCTTCCATTGCACTGCGGCAGATGTCATTTCTTCTGGATTGTCCCATCGTTGAAATGCTAGAATTACAAATCCATTACCAGTTCCTGCATCAGAATCACCACCGTGATAATTGCCGGCTGCTAACTTAGTAGTAAGACCTCCCCATGTGTGTGAGGTATTAGTTTTAGAATTTGGTACGGGAGGCCAAGTTCCGCCGCCGCCCATTGTCATAGTAATAACTTCCATTCTAGGATGTGAGTGCTTGTAAATGTACATTTTTGGATATTCAATGTAAAATTCAACTTGATAGTGTCCTTTTCTGAATAAACAAATTGCAACTGCATCATCACTGCGTATTACATTTGCATCCCATGGTATCATCATAGGCATACGCTGGTCACAATACCAATCAATAAAATCTTCTAAAGTATTCCAATCATCTGGTATTTGCACATCTTTAAAATAATCTGCGGCATCTATACATTTCCATGTAGGTCTAACAAATCCTTCATCACTAGTTGATTCAGATGTTATATCGTGTGTTTGGTCGTATTCTGTACTAATTCTTAAAAAATTTTCTACACAATACGGATCGCTAAAATACTCAGCAAATGCTTCTTGTGATTCCCAAACAGTAGTTAATTCTATAGATAATTTGTCATCAGACATAACTCGGTTTATACGCACTAACTTTCCAGTGTCCATATATTTTGTTTTTAAATACATACCATATTCTTTTCTAACTAAATTAGATTCAAAAAAGAATGGAATATCGGCACTAGGTCGTGTTTGTTTCTTCGTAATTGTTATCATATCAATTTCCTCATATTATTTATTACTTACATTTCGTGTAATATTTCTGTTCTAAGCTCACCAATCGTTCTGTCAACATATTGTCTAAAAGGCAAACCTTTATATTTTGTTTTCAAGAATAATTCAAATTCATTTATTAGTAGATCAACTTTTTCAAAGCCTGTTTGCTTTCTTCGTTCAATCAGATCAGGATATGTTTCTCTATAGCCTATAATTTTAGTAGAGTTAAATCCTAATTTACCATAGTATTCATCATTCGTTATTTTATCAAACCATTGCATCTGTGTGAATGATATTACTAAACCAGGTGACCATTTGAACCATTCAGCGATACCGAGTCTATTAGTTTCCCTTAGATATTTTGACCAACCGATATCATGCTCCCAACATCGTATTAACCAAGTTCCTTTTTTTGAATAGTCGTCATTAGTTCTTACTCCTGTCAAATCACTAGATCCAAGTATCGGTAATCCGTCTACTAAATCCATAAACTTACATTGCGGCAATGCTCTAGGTCTACATACTTGTGCTAATTCTGATATTTTTTCTGCATCATTTTCATAGAATTTTTTTAAATTGAAATCAATTATAGTATATTCTACATTAAGCAATGAACAAATTGTAATTGCATAACTAACATCATATATGTTATAGTCATTCTCATATCTAATAATATATACTTTAGGATTAGCACCTATCTTAAGATAAGAACGCAATACTATTTCACTATCAACACCGCCACTAAAAAGTATGCTAGGTCTAATATTAGGATAATAATCTAATGTGCTTGATGCTGTTTTCAGCAACTCGTCACTAAAACTTGATACAACACCTTTAAATTTACTATAGGATGTATGTAATGTTTCGTTTTTAAGTTGTCTACCAAATTTAGGACCATCACCGTAATTCCAACTGTACCAGTTGTTCTCGCTCGTGTAAATCATTTCACGTTTTAATTAGCTTTATAATTAATCCAGATATGTCAAATTCCCACCATTTTTGTTGGGTAGTATAACTCTTGGGATACCTATGATGATTGTTGTGCCAGCCTTCTCCCCAACTAGGTAACGCCCATATCCAGTTATTACAACTATGATCGTTTAGATTATATGTTCGATATGAGCCAAGCCATGATTCTTTATGACCAGCGTAGTTAACAAGATTACTCATCACTGCCGCAAGCACAATAGGCATCCAATGCAAGAATATCATTAGATACCATCCACCGATTAGAAACAAAGTTAGACTGTACAAAACTAACAATAGATTATAATATCTATGTAAGAACTGATGATATGGATCTGTAATGAAGTGTTTCATTCTCCATTTCATTTTATCATCTATGGGATATTTTAACAAAAACACACGCCAGCCTGTTATCCAAGGACTATGGGGATCGCCCTCACGGTCAGACTTTAAATGATGCTTTAAATGTATTGCTACCCAAACTATAGAGCTTCCGGTATTTGCCATGCATCCCAAGAAAGTAAAAATTTTAGTGATTAGTGGGTTCGTTGTATAACTTTGATGTGTTAAATTTCTATGAAAAGTTACTACTATACCTAAACAAACATACAAGAAATATCCGAGTATACTTAATCCAATGGTGTCTATTCCTAGACCGTAATAATAGAAACCTAAGATACTACCCAATAGGCTTATGATTAAAAATAGTTGTGTAGTCGGGGTATTACTAGTTAGTAGATGTTTCATGTTTTTATTTATCTTCAATGAATCTGATACTTTCCCAATCGGGTTGATATAGATCATCAATCTTGTGATAAATTACCCATTGTTTGGTATAATTAATAGTTACTGGAAAATCTAATATATATTGACCATTGTAAAACAAGCTGCCTGGTTTTCTTTTCTTTTGTATACCCAATCCAGATCGTGCGAAATATGGAATCAATCGTTTATTATAGTCATTAAAGGTTAACGCTAGAGTTTTGTGTCCGGCAGTAGTAGCCCAACTAAGTTGATGAGGCAATACATATCTACCCATGATAAATTGTCCTCGTAATTCTTTATTAAGCCAAGTTCGGACTCCACCTAATACTACATTATTATCAAACTCGGAGAC